>ERZ1673744.8-NODE-8-length-316577-cov-48.791686_pt1 | contig 316577 bp, 487 predicted proteins | sample MGYA00580207_ERZ1673744 | MGnify/ENA primary metagenome ERZ1673744 (study PRJEB41218, sample SAMN15661751) | gut metagenome | host: Homo sapiens | place: Canada: London | collected 2015-08-20/2019-03-30 | study: EMG produced TPA metagenomics assembly of... | reverse complement strand
AACCTTTAATTAAAGGCAAATTAAAATATCAATAATGGGGCAAAAAATATATCATATATATATCTACCGGAAAATATATATAATTATAAAAAAAATAAGTCCCTAACTAAATTGAATATAATAATTTCAAGATAGTTAAGGACCTATATTCTAATATTGTTTTTGCCTCATATTTTAATATTTGGCTTTACCTTGCATCATAGAATGATTACCTTAACTGCAACCATTATAAATGAAGCAAAGTAAAATTACAAGTTCAATTTTTCTAATCCTACTAATTCCTCTATTGATATATTAAAATAAGTAGCAATTTTTATCAATTTATCTGCGTGTGGTATATTAGTACCGTTCTCCCAATGATAAATAGTTTCCGTATGTACATCAAGTAATTTAGCAAGTTTTGGTCTTGATAAATCATTATATAATCTTAAAGCATATAAATTATAAGCAAATTTTCTTTTACAGATAAGATGTAAAGAATTATAATACATCATATCAATCTTATCATTAAGTTTAATTTTAGAAACATCAAAGGGTTTAAATCCTAATAATTCATCCAATGACAATTCCGTTAATAATGATAATTCTAATAATATTTCAAAATTAGGGTAACGAGTTCCTGTTTCCCATGCTCTAATACTAGATATATTAGTATGTATTAATGGAACAAATGTTTTTCTTGTGTATTTAAATTGTTTTCTTATTAAAAGAAGATTTTTTGATATGGGAGTAAATGGAACATTATAAGTTCTAAGTTGTTGCATCATTATCTTTATTTATCACCTTAATATTTTCAGCATTATGTTCTGCATCTAAAGCATTATTAATACTATTAACTGTGTTAAATACTAACATTGCTTCAGCTTTGGTTTCATAACTTTCATATTTTTTATGATAATCATTAATTGCCTGATATAATCCATCTAAAAAACATCCTCTGACAATATCATCATCATTTATCTTTGTTTTAATTAATTTATCTCTTATTATTTTTTGAAGCATTATTTCTCCTTGCTTTTTAAATCATTATATAATTCGATAACGTTATTCATAGCCTGAGTGATAAATTCACTTTCAGCCAAAGTAATATCATTTTTATTTTCATTAAAATATGATTTATATATATTCAAAATATTTACAACATATTCTTTTCTTATGTCATGTTCATTAATATAATTAGTGGAAAAATTAACAGCTTGTAAATTACATTCAGTATTAATTTTATCATTAAAAATAGCTAAATTATTTATTCTTTCGTTTTCCCACTTCTTATTATAAATATATCTTAGGTTTCTTACGCTTAATAATATTTCTAGTTTTGATGCATTAGGTCTGGCATTTTCTTTATATTGCTCAAGCTTAATAAGCAATTCTTTAAAGAATGTATTTCGTATAATATTTTGATTATTTTTATTTTTTCTTCTAAACATATGAATTATCCTTTAATAATATTATAATTTCCTAATACTATTATACTACATTTATGTTATAATTCATGTATTATTTCTTATTTTTAATAACTTTTGTAAATTTTTTTAGAAATAAAAAACTAGCTAAGCCATAAAATACACCATATACTACTATATAATAAATATTTGTAAATACTTCTCTTTTGTGCGCACTATTAAAATTATAATATAAATAATCAAAAAGTTCAGAATCAAAAGCAATATAATAAATCACATATAAATAAATTATATATAATATTACAGCAAATATCCATTTTCCTATTTTAATCAGTAGATTATCTTCTATTTGTGTATCTTTAAACCTATCTAAATTCATAAATCATCTCCGTTTTTGTAGTAGTGTAAATTCTTAATGTTCTAAAGCACATAACACCCAGAAGGTACCGGATGTGTATACATGTCTGTTTTGTAGTAGTGTAAATTCTTATAGTACTAAAATCTCAAATTCTATATTTATATACAATACTTTTAGTGAGTACTATACTATTTAAAGTATAATCTCAACTTTTAGGCGGCAAAATCAGCCCAAATAATAACTTAATTAATTTATAATTCTATAATATATTGTAAACTTATCGTAATTATTTACTACAACATTACTTTCTGGATGACCTTTTTCATGACACCATAAATCATTTCCATTATCGTCTTTTCCTATATATATACCTACATGATTAGTATGTGTTTTACTACTTACATAAGGCACATTATTTATGGTAGCATAGTCTTTATTGAAATTATCTGCACTTGTTTTATCGTAATATTTATTACCTAATATATCTGTATAATAAGTTCCGTCATTAATAATTAAGCCAATATCACCCGGTTTTAAATCTTCATAAGATATAGGAATAAGCTTATTATTATGTGTAATATCATATGTAGAATACAATGATTTATCAGGTGTTTCCGTGTTTAATGTTGTCCAATAAACCCACTGTATAAATCCACTGCAATCAAGTCCTGTTTTTCCTTCAGCCCATTCTGGCTGATACCCTTTTGATTTAGGTTTATTAGCCCAATCATATTTGATTTTACCTTGACAAGACATTGCTAAATTAACAATATTTTGTCTTTCATTTGAAACATAATAATATCCATAAAAAGATTTATTAGTATTTTCGTATGTAACAAATTCATTATAAGTGTTTTCTATAGAATTATATATTTCTTTAGGCGATAATGTATTAAATACAAAACAATTTACACCTGCTAAAACATTGGAATTATCTTTTGTTGTATTTTTAAATAATAAAAAATCATTATCAGCTTTTTTCTTTATATTATTCAGTCCATTTATAAATGTATCATAATTATTTTTATCATATGTAGTATTATAAAGTCCTTTTTGATAATTTATTTCCAAATTCATTTTATTTATTAAATCATTAGCTTTAAATACATAGTCTGTAACCATTAAAATTCCTGAATTATTTACAGGTAAAGCATATGTTATTACAGCATTACTATTTATTACAAATAATAAACAAACTGAAATTATTATTTTTTTAAAGTATTGCATTGTTATTTATCCTTTTACAGATTTAAGTATTGATAATAAATCATTATCATCAGTTTCTATTTCTTCAACATTTTCTACTGTATTTTCTATATTATCAGTAGGAATAACATCATTAATATTTTTTTTATTAACAACTGCTTCATTAGTATTAATCAAAGATTTATTACTTGATTTATTACTATTTGATTTAACTAGTTTTATATCAGATGATTTATTAATATTATTAAAAGCTGTATCATCTGTATCAATAATACCATTTTCTAATTCATTTATTGCTTCTTGGCGAAATAGTAAAAAATCAGAGGGAGATAATTTTTTCTTTTCAATTTCCTTTTTGCTTGTACTTGCTATATAATTATCTATTAAATTATTAGTTAATATATTAATTTTATTATACATTTTATTTACCTATATCTTAATTATTAAGACTTCAAACCCATAAAATTATATGTTTTATAAAGGTAAGAAGTCCTAATAATAGTTATAATATATTTTTATGCAGCATCAATATCATTATTTATTTCATATAAATCATCAATCTTTTTAAATGCATTATCTTTAGCATTTTTCTTTACAAAATCTTCTGACATAGCAATATTTCTTGATGCATTTCTATCAGCATTAAAATATGGTACTTTATGTCCTTTAGGTCCTTTAGTATAAAGAGTATGTGATGGACAATTAGGGTCTTTACAAATAAATTCATCCTGTGATACTCTACCAAAACCATTTTTCACATCTTCGTCTGTTGTCAAAGTTCCACAAACACTACATGTGCGTGATGTATTCATAGGATAAATATATCTTACTTTAATACCATATTTAGATGCATCTATCTCAATATACTGCTGTAACTCATAATAACACCAATTTCTTAATACTAATTTATTCTTATCATTATTAGAAAAACCTTTTAAATTTTCCAAATTAATATATTTAGCATTATTGGCTAAAGCAAAATCAACAATCTGCTTTGCATATCTTTGATTATGTGTACGTGTTGTATTTCTTTCTCTTTTCTTTAATCTATCAAGATTTTCAAGCTTTCTATTTCTTCCGTGGCCACCTTTATTATATACAGCATTCCTCTGATAACTTCTTCTTTGCGCCTGAATACCTTTTTTAATAAACTCTAACTCATGTGAGTCACCAATATATTTATATGTTCTATCATCATTATTTAAAGAACATACAGCAGGAATAGCCATGCCTAAATCTACACCTACAACTGTATTTTCATCTAAACTAGGTTTCTCATAAATTGGTGCTTCATAAGATAAATTTAACATAATTTTTTTCTTATTATTAATTTCAATAGTAGAACCACAAATAGAATACTCACCCATCTTAATTCTATCAAAAATTACTCTTAACTCATGGCTTCTCTTCATACTTCCAAAAACTAATTTGAAATCAATATCATGTACAAAATTATATGTAATATTAGGATTTTTGGTACTAAAAAGCATATTATGGAAATCAGAATATTCCATATCAGGGAAAATTATGCCACGACCTTGCATTGCCTTACCACTACCTACTCCATAAGCAACAAAAGACTTAGGAATAATCAGAGGATAATTAATTTTATAGCTTCGTGGGTTTCTTATGCCACTTAATAATCCAGCTTTACAATCATTTTGGAAATCCTGTTCAACAGTTCTTCCCATAACAATGCCTAATCCCTCTGGCATCTCATTTACAAAATTAGTATCATAAGCACCATCTTTTTTACGATTAAAGCATTTATTTAATTCACGTAAAGTATCATTATTTAAAATTTCTGTTTCTGCTTGATACTCTTCACATAGATTTTTAATCTTCTTTTCAAAAGCTCTTGTTATTTTCTTTTGTTTATTATTAAACTCTTTATTATTTTTATCTAAATATGGATGAACAGCATCTATGATATTATTCATATATTTTTTCATTGAATATCTGTCATCATTTAAATTTCTTGCAACAGACATCATCCATAAATGCATATAATACTGATTCATTTCTCTTGACTGACATCTCATAGAGTCTCTTAAATATTTATATACTCTATCTACTTCAGCCTTTTTCTCTTCATCCGTATCAAATCTATCAGTATCAACAATAAGCTGTACTTTTTTTGTTAAAATATGTGTTTTAATTTTGCTATCATTAACATTTTTATTAGCCATAATTCAAATAACCCTTTATCTTTTTAAAAATTTTTAATATCAGTCAAAGGAATAACCTTATTAATCTCAGGCATCCTTGAGCATAACATTCTTAAAAAGCCTAATGCATTACACATTTCTGAATTTTTAAGAATTGTAATATTACCAAATACTTCTTTTAATTCATCCTTTATAATAGATGAAGTTCCACCTATTGCTACAATATCCATATAGTCAATAGACCAATTACGACCATCACAGCATCTTTTTACTTTTTTTGCATGGTCAAGTTCTATTTTATGAATAAGTTCTCGTGAATCATCAATTATTTTCTGATTATATTTTGCTTCATCTTTATCATTAGGATTTTTAACTCTTGGTGTTAAATGTCTTTTCTCAGGAACTTTTTTAAGCATCTGTGCTACATATTTTTCATCACATCTACTAAATTCAGCAGATAATTCCTGCGATACCTCTTGAATTAAAATACTGCCACCTAATTCAGAAGTAATACTTTCATCCTGCTGTAATTCAATTCCCTGCCAAAGAGTAGCATTTAAATTTAAATTACCTAAATCTAAGACACCAATATATGATGTTGGAGTAACCTTTGGACTATCATCCATAAATAAAGCTCCAATAGACTCTGGAAATACACAAGACTTCTCCTTATTAATCTTAAACTTCTTTGTCTTAACAGGTGAAGTACTACTTTCTTTAATTTTTACTTCAATAGTACTACTAGGAAACATAAAGTCTTTATAATCTTCTCTTTTAGAAACAACAGCCCACTCTTTAGCAGGTAATCCTACTGCTAAATTTACTGTATCAACTTCATTGTCAGATACTAATTTTGCTACAGCGGCCATTGTACAATTCTTATGAACAATGCTTTGCTTAGAGGTTTCCAGTTCAGCACCATCACCTCTAGCACCATTTCCTACTTTAAATACTTTATCTTTAACACCAATAATAAAAGTATCATTTTCTATAGCATCATCACGAAAATCACCAGCTCCAATTTTTGTTCTAAACTGGAATACACGTACAGTATCTTTCTCTTTTAAATACTCTGCTACTTTTGTTCCAAATTTTCCAGCGTCTACAGAAATATATCTTTCCATTTATTTACTCCTTAATCTTATTTTTATAAACTATAATAGCTAAATCTTCCGATGGATAAGATATATTAATAATTTTTCCATCAATATTATTAGCTTCATTACTAACCCTTAAACAAAAGTCTTTCATAGGTTCCTTTTTTAATGTATAATCATCAAAACCCATAGTTCCTTCATTTACATATTTTTTATTTCGTTCTAAAATTATTTGTTTAATCATTTCAATCCAAATAATCTCCTTTAACAATTAGTTATTATCTGTTTTTTCTATAATAATATTATAGCATACAAGTGTTATATTTCGTGTAGATATACATAAAAAAGTACACAAAATTTTGTTATATAACATTTCTAAATGACAAATAAAAAGAGCATAGCAAATTAATACTATGCCCTTATTATTTATATTTTAGAAATTAATTCTTCTTATTTTTATGAGTCTTTGGTGCGTTTACAGGCTCATTATGTACAGCAGTATCAATATCAGGTGCTACTGTATTTGGGATATTATCCTCAATATCCGTAACTGCTTCATTAACAACCTTTTCAACTACCTTATTTTCTAAGTCAGTTGTAATATTGAGATTATTATTAACCCTAGCATCGTAAGTGTTAGCTTTCATAACCTCTGTAAGGTCAAATCCTGTAGTCTCTTTTACAGACTCAATAGTTTTAGCAAGTACCTGTGGTACATTATCGCTAATAGTAGACATTCCGCTATCACCGGCACCACCAATAATAGATACCTTATCAATGCTTTCAAGTGGTTTAGCAATAGCCTCTGCCATCTGTGGAAGTACCTTAATAATCATATCTGTCATAGCAGCCTTACCATACTTAGCCATAGCCTCTGCTTTCTTTTCCATAGCCTCTGCTTCTGCTAATCCCTTTGCCTTAATAGCTTCGGCTTCTGCAATACCTTTAGCTTTAGTACCCTCGGCTTCTGCAATACTTCTTGCCTGAATTGCTTCTGCCTCTTTTAACTTAGTAATCTTCTCTGCTTCTGCTCTCTGCTCTGCTTCATACTTATCTGCATCTGCTTTCTGAATACGAGCATACTTTTCAGCATCAGCCTGTTTCTTTACTTCAGCATCAAGAGACTTCTCTTTTACAGCAATCTCTTTCTCTTTAATTTCTGCTTCTTTTTCCTGCTTTGCAATATTAGCATCAGCAGTTGCAATCTCGATAGTCTTTCTCTGCTCCTGCTCCTGAATCTCATAAGCAGCATCAGCTTCGGCTTTCTTAATATCAGACTGTTTCTTTAACTCCTGCTTTTTAATCTCTAATGCGTTATTCTGTTCTGCAATAGCTGTCTCAGCTTCTACTCTTGCATCATTAGCCTGCTTCTCTGCGGATGCCTTTGCAACAGCAATATCTCTTTCACTCTCTGCCCTTGAAATCTGTGCTGATTTAGAAATACTTACAACTCTATCAATACCTAAATTCTCAATGACATTGCCATTATCAGTAACATTCTGTACATTAAATGACACAATATCTAAGCCCATCTTAGCCATATCCGGAGCCGCATTCTCCTGAACCTTATCAGCAAACTTCTTACGGTCCTGTACAATTTCCTCAAGCTTCATCTGACCGATAATCTCTCGTACATTACCCTGTAATACATCAACTACTGAACTTCTAATATATTCCTCGTTCTTATTAAGAAAGTTACTTGCTGCAATCTTCATCTTAGCAGGGTCAGAACTAACCTTTACTTTTACAGCAGAATCAATATTTACATTGATATAATCATTTGTTGGAACAGAATCTTCTGTCTTTACATCTACTGAAATCATCTTCAACATAAGTTTATCCATTCTCTGTAAGAAAGGAATACGAATTGATGACCTGCCTATAACATATTTAGGCTCCTTTTTTAAACCACTGATAATATAAGCTGTATCAGATGGCGACTTAACATAGCCTGTCATTACAATCAAAATTAATGCAATAACAACTACACCTACAATAATTAAAATATCCATTAACGTTTTTTCTCCTTAAAATTTATTATTTTTTTTATATAAAATACATATTATGTATTAAATATCCTTTTAATAAAAGATGTTTTCTTTGACTGATTAGTTCTAATATTATTTTCAATAGCATCTTTAAATGATTTATAATTATAACTATCAACATCATTTGTTGGAATAGCGAATATTACATTATCTGCCACCTTATATTTTTCTAATTCTTCCATAAATATAGAAGCAACAAATTTAGCATCATTTCCAAATGCACCACAGCCCCAAGCTCCTAAAACAAGAGTATTAACATTATTTTCTTTTGCTGCACAAAGTACTGCATCAATTCTATTAGTCCATACTTCTTTATTTTCACAACATACCGGCGCAGGACAAGTTATTACATCTGGAAAAATAGGATAACTTAATCTGTTATAATCACTATCCTTAAATAGACATACATATTTACTATATATAGTTCTATCTGTAAAATATCTATCCCTTACTGTTGCATTATAATCATAATAATCATTCTTACATTTATCTGATATTAAAGACTCATACAAATTACTACATCTACATATACATTCTTCTTGCGTAGTTGCACCTTTAAGTACTAATCCCCCTGGCGTATATGCATCTGCAAAATTAAGCATAGCAATATGATTATCATTATCTTTTCTGTAAATATTTAAAACACAAGATATTGTATCTCCATTACATATTGATATATTTTGCTGTTTATCTAAATTATTACAATTTGCGAAAAAGAATTTTATATACTCTTCTGTATATACAACAGTATTATTTGTTAAATCCTCTGTATAATTCTTGTATTCATTTAATGAAACTTCTCTTGTATCATTAAATATTTTTATATTATCTTGCATATTTTATATTTTCCTTTTAATAAATCATTATCTATTTTTGATGAAATATTTATAACAAAATCTAAATTCCCTTTAGAAGTATCTACAAAAGACAATATAGTATCTTCATCATTATCCTGTTCTATATAATTATGTGTTACTTTATATGGCGATATATAGTTATATTTTCTATTATTATAAGAATAAGATAATCTAAAAACATCATTTGCTATATTAAATTCTATGTCTTTTATATTCTTATTTACTAAGTCATCTAAGTATTCTTTAAATTTTATATATTTATATTTTTTTTGAATGAGAGAAATAGTATCTTCATCATATGATTTAATATATTTTTTGCGATAATTATTTACCAACAAATCCAATATTAAAAAAATGCCAGCTAATATTAAATATATATTTTCAAAGGCATAAGTATATTTTAATCCCAATAATAATGTAATCAAAATAATTATTAATTGCAGTACACCTATACCTTTATATTTAAATATATATTTACGTGCTTCTCTTTTTATTTGGTCACTATCTTTTAAAAAATCTTCAGTAAATAGAAATATAATATTTCGACCTTTATTAAAGGTATTAGTTTTAACGAATTTAAACATATTATCTAATTACCTTAGTAATTCTGCCATTGCTAATCTCAAGCGTAATATTGTTATCATTAATATAAGACATAAGCTCATTAATTGTCATATTGTTAAGTCTATTAATTTCTGTCATAATTATTGTCTCCTTATCTAGTAATATATGTTGTCTAATCACTTAAACTTGCTATCATATCATCAAGATATGAATTTGTATTTTCTATAGCATTCTCGGCTCTTTCAAGTCTTTCTGCTGTTTTTAAATACATTTTTCTATATTTAACACATAAGCTTATAATTTCTTTTTTAGAAAGCTTATTGAGTTCTTTTACAAAATTTAAATCTTCTGGTGTCACTTCAAAACCTCATTAATTGTATTTAAAATAAGTTTTATATCTTTTCTTATTTACAAATATATTATAACATACCATATTTATATTTCGTGTAGTAAATAAGATAATTATTTAATAAAATTTAAAAAATAAAAGAAGAGTCATTGTTGGCTCTTCCTAACTTATATTTGGATAATATGTTCTATATTTATAAGTCTTTACTCTTTTGGTGTTACATCATTAACTTTTTTATCAAAATCCTCTGTTGATTTCTCATCCTCAAATTCATTTGCCATTTCATTTTCAATATCTTCATCTACAAATTCTGACTCATTATCTTCATCTTCTAAAGAAGCTTCTTTAGTAACAATGCAATTTCTAACAGCTCTTAAACCCCAAATTAAAATACTATGAAACAATGTCTAGAGTTTAGTAATAGTCATTAATATGCACTATTTCTAGTGAGTGCAATGCTTCAGCACTTGCCTCACTTTTGAGGGCCTAAATAACCTCAATATATATGAATGAAATATATATTATATAGAATAAGTAATCATACTACTATTCTCTTATATATAGTATCGTAAATAGTAAGTAATTTCTATTATTTTTTTGAAAAATTAAAATATTAATTTTTACCATTTACCCCCCATATAAGATAAGAGATAATATAGTTAACAATCACTATGTTAAAAATATAATCTCTCATCTTATTTTAGCTATATATTATCTTTCTAAATCATCATATCTTTCTAAATCATCATATTTGTAATCGTTTTCTACAGACTTCTTTACCATATCTGATGATAAATCTTCTACAATATTATTAAGTTTGTTTTCATTTATACCTATTGCAAAACTTTTAACAAAATCTAATGTTTTATTTATATCATATATAGATAATTTATCGTTACAATTAGCTATATCTTTCATAAAATTCCATAATAAAACATTATCTATATTGCTATCAATAAGACTGAAACATATTTTTTCTGCTATATCATTGCCATATTTCTGTTGTAATGAATAATATGCTTTATATCTATATGGTTCATTATCATCATATAATTTTTCAAATTTAGAAATACTAATATTATATTTTTGATTTAATTTGCTAAAGAAACCAACATATGTATCAACATATGTATCAGCACAAAATCTATCGGCTCCATGCCTTTTACGTTGTATTGCATTGATTGATTGAATTACTTCATCATCAACATTATAGTCTTTTAAATATTTAACTTCAGCTTTTGTTAGATTTTTATATTTGATGTCCATTGATTTATTCCTTATAAATATCTGATATTTGTTCCCATCATTAACGACTTCAAGTATTTTTTCATTTGTAAGTTCTGATAATTTACCATATCCATTAATTTCTATATCATCTACCTGTTTCTTTTCCATATTTTTTATATGGTCTATAAGTAAATATCCAGTATCTTGCTGTATAGCATGGTCTGACATTTCCTCTTGTGTTAAAGTAGGTTCAGTACTTTCTGTAAGAGGTACATCATGTTTTTTTGAACCACATCCTATTAAACTTACTGTACATAAACTAATAAGTAATAAACTTATAATCTTTCTTTTCATTTATATTTTACTCCTTTAAAAATCAATTAACACATTTCCCTATCCATATCATTATCATTATGAGTATTATATATATCTATATCATTAGACAAACCATGATAAAATTTATCATATTCTTTAATATATTCTTCTATTTTATTTTCCTCTAATGCTTCATAGAATACACTAGATACTCGTTTTCCATGATAGAATTGCTTTATTTGATTATTAAAATCTTCTAATGTATCTTCATCATAATCACACGCTTCACATAAACTTTTAAATTGTTCTGTAGAGAGATAATCAGATAAATATGTATATTTCTGTGCTAATTTTTGCTCTTTAGAGAATCCATAATCTACTAATTTAAGCATTCTTAAATTATCAACAGTATTTTTACCAAAATCTTCATAACTATCTCCTGCATATGACACACAATCATCAATAATATCTTGTAACAAATCGTGCATTTCCTTATTTGTTAAATTATCAAGTGGTTTATTATATTGCATATACTATTTTCCTTTCTAATAAGTTATATATCTTCATATTCAAAATCTTCAAGTTCTTTATTTATATTTATAGCATATTTTATAACATCATCAAATGTTTCAAAATTTTGACTTTCACAACTTTTTGCAAATACAATAGATTGTTCCTTAAATTGGGAAACAATATCATTTAATTCATTTGATGATAAAAAGCTATTTATTGGAGCTTTTGAATATTTAGTAATTAATTTATTTAAATTATTATCTATTTCTAATTCTTTATTTAATACAGCTTGGGTTTTATAAAAGACAGGACATATATAGAAATTCATAGTATTATAGTTAAATTCTAATAAGTAATCCGTATTTATTTTCTTTCTATCTTCATCGGTTAATTTTAATTTATAATCTAATTCTTTTATATTGCCTACATTGGCTACTATAGAATTTCTTTCATAATCGAAATTATCTATATTTATCTTTATCATAATTAAGCCTTTCTAACTCCTTTATAGAAATCAATTATATCTGTAAAGTTTTTATAATAATAGCATGATAATGTTTTTAACATAGTGTTTTTAAAAAGCTCAAATAATTCGTTTTTTTCGTCATCTGTAAATAAATTTAAAATAGATTTTTCTTCTTTAATTATATTATCTCTTTTTACAATTTCTGCTACTATATCAAATTTATCTATTGTGTAATCATATTCTAAAGAATATGCTACATAAGAATTACTTTCATCTATGTTTAATCTATTATTGAAATAATTATCTGTTACTACAACAGTTAAAGGATTTTTATAATAAATCACTCCAAGTACTGTTATATCATTAAAAATCATAATTATTAATTTTCCCCCATACTTATTTTACATTAATTATCTTAATTTCTTCATTAGTAATTGTATTAAAATTTCTGTATTCCATAATTAATCTCCATCCATAATTAATCTCCAAATTCATAATCAAATCTATTTTTAATTTGTTCTTGTTCTTCTAAATATTCTTCTTTGGCTTCACATAATATTTTAAAAGCATCAGAATAATCTTCAGATATTATTTTTGAATTATCTACATCAGTTATTTCCATATTATCACACCATGATGAAGAAGCAAAACTATATACGTCATCTACTGTATAGCCATTATTTATGTTTTTATCATGTATATGTTCAAATTGAATATTTCTAATCATTGAAGTAGGTATTTCAAAATCCTTATCTAAGGTTATTTCAAATGGTCCGCCAGAGCCTTGCCATTCATTATACAGTCCTACTGTAGAATAAGCTTTAAATAATAAATTCTTATCTGGATTATTAATACCATCTACAAAATCTTCAATATTATCTCTATCTAATACTGTTAATATAGTAAGTTCTCGCATAAATGAAGTACAATTATAAAATTCATCTTTTACAGAATCAAGAAAATTATCAGCTTTTTCATTTTTATATAATACTTTATAGAAATCAGCTAATGTATATCCTTGAGTATGTAATAAATATGTTAAAGCATTATCACATTCCTTTTTGAAATTATCTTCCATAAATTCATGTTCTGCTATATCATCCGGAACATCTTCTATATATGTTGTCATTCCATAAATAGAACCCATATCAAGATTTTTTTCATTTTCTGTAGCAAACATAATATTTATATCATAAATACCAATAAAATCATGCCAATCAATTTCTGGTCCGTTATAACCTGCGAAATCAAATAAATCCCACATATCTAAATTTTTATTACCATCATTTTCCGCAACTAACATATCATATGTATTTCTAATATCTTGTGGAGTTGTAGGACTATTTAACATATCAATTAATTGAGATGCAACTTCACTTTCATAATTAAAAACTGTTTCTGCTTTCAATTCTAAAATTTTATTATTCATAAAATCATCAAAAGTTAAATTAGAATTATACTTATTATCTCTTACAAATTCATCTATATATTGTTTCATATCCTCTTTTGGGATTACATCCGAATAATCTTCTTGAAAAATCTCTATAGTATGACTAGAATTTGTAATTTCAGTAAATTTATCAAATAGAAAATGAGAAAAATCTTCTATTTTTTTATTTCTAACATCTTTACTAAAATCAAATGTCATATCTTTTAATTTTGTTAAAGTATCATTTAATAAAGTTAAAGATTCTTCTTTATTTATATCATATTCGATGTTTGATTTTACTTTCATAATGATTTCTTTTATAGCTTTTAACTCTAATATATCATTCATAATTACTATCCTTTTATTCAAGAACCTCTTCTTGTTCTTCTTCTACGCACTTATCTTCCTCAAACTTTAATTTGTTATCCCAGTTGTAAAGTTTGTTTTCAATAATATTTCTTGTTATATCAGGCACACCCCATACTTGAATATCTCCATCTACGCAATCACATACTGGTTGACCTTTATAACTAATTTCAAACCATTTATCATATCCACCCAATGCTATTGAAAATTCTTTACATTCGGCATATTTTCCATTTTCATCAAAATCACGGAGCATTTTATCAAAGCCGGTAAAATTATATTTGTTATCATATGGATATTTTCCATTCTTAATTTTTCCAAGCCATGCGTAATTATTTTTATCAATTAAATCACCTAAATCTGCTGAAGCAAATTCTCTATATAATTGATACTGAACAGTAAAACCCATATCCATACCACATCCATGTACTATCATTTTAAAAGGAGTATCTTTAGCTTTTGATATTTTATTATCTAAAGCTTTAGCTACCATTCCAGTAACATCATCTCCATTTATTTTTATTGTAAAATATCTGGTCATTCCATCACTTGATACTTTATCTAATCCAATTTCAAGTTTTAAAGGTGTTTTTATATGATTAGCTTTAATATAATTTACAAGTGGTTCAATATTTTCATAATTAGGATTCATTTTTTATTTCCTTTTATTGTATTCCTTTATAAAGAAATATTTTTATGTCTATCTTTCAAATAATTTGTCTAATTCTTCATTTAAATATTGTTGTAATTCTGTTTCTGTTGCTAAATGTAAATCAGTAATTTCATTATCTGAAAAACCTATCTTTTTAAATTCTGCTATTTGATTATTTTTATTATCATTTTCTAATATTATAGTATCAATTAAATTTTTAACAATTTCATTAGCTCTTTTAGGAGAAATTGTATATTCATTAGGTTTAATAAATTCAGGAATAGGATAAAATGGGTCTTCTGAAACACAATTAGGATTTACAGCAATAGACTCATTAGTATTATATGTTTCGATATGATTATCACCATTTTTACCAGTCCATTCTAATTTAATATTTTCTAAAGGTACAACAATATAATCTTTTCCTTTTGCAATAACTTTTACTGGAATAGAAAAATCTTTTAATCCATAATGTCCAACATGGTATGCTCCTGACATATATTTATTAATAGGAAAATTACCATTACTCTCAAAATTTAAATAATTCATGCTATTCTCCTTAATTTATATGAATGATGGCATAAATACATCATCATCTTTGTCTTTTTCTTGTTCTTCATCTCTATTGTCTTTAAAATCTTCATATTCTTCATATTTATCATGTTGCTCTTCTAATCTTTCTAAAAGTTCAGTTACAGCATGATATTCTTCAGAAGTTTTACAATCACTTAATTCAACTGATACAATATCTTCAAAGCTAAAATCATCTGGAAAATATCTCTCCATATCTTGAAGTATTTGCATTTCAGATAATAAGCATGGCTGATTTTTATTTTGCTCATATCTTAATTTATATAAAGCTATCAGTATTGATTTTTCAGTATTATCGCACTTCATGTTTAATTTCTCCTATATGTTATTTATTAAATATAACAAATTCTTTATATAATAAGTATCGTATTTTATACTATTTTTCTATTATTAAAAACATATATTTTTGTAATTATTATATCACTTGTATATTATATTTCGTGCAACAAAAAAAGACATTACACATATAAATGTAATGCCTTTAAAAAAGAGTTATTTAGTTTTTCCATTAATAAATGTTTTTGAAATTATATCATATTTAGGATTATTTAATCTTAAATTATATACAAAATCCATAAATATTAATTGCCAGATTACATTTTCGTACATTCCTTCATCTGCAATAAAACAAATTAAATTATTATTTGTATCAATATTAGTTTGATAGCATAATTCTTTATCAAATAATCCGATTTGTTTCATAATATCTTTTAAAGCATATCCATCTGTTCCAACCTTATAAACAGATAATCTACTTTCAACATCTTTTAATGTAGGTGAAATTTCATATGCTTTTTCTTTATTATTTCTATCTAGATATGATTTACAAATTCCATATAATTGTTTTAAGACACCTTCAATAATTTGTTCTTGTGATTTTAAGAGTGTAGAGGGTCTTATACAAAAATTAATTATATCAGATAATAATTTTGCTTTTTTACTTATTGTAAGTTCAATATCCTCATTATATGATATATCTAATATATTTATATGTTTAATACTATTTTTCTCATAAATACTTGAAGCCTTAATTATAGTAGAATTTGTTTTACTTAAAATATCTAAATCAGATATTTTATCTGTATAGATAGCTAACTTTACATCTGGATTATCTATATGATAAGATACTATATCATTAATTGTAAGCATTGTATACTTTACTCCTTATAATATTATTTATATATAATAAGTATCGTAAAATGCTGCTAAAATCTATTATTTATTTTTCTCAGAAAGTTTAAAACTCTGTATTCCAAAAAGACCACGTTCATCTTCTTTTATATTTTCTTCATCCCACATATAAAATAAAGTAATAAAATGATAATAAGTAGAATTATCATTATCTGCATCTAATCTATATTTTTTATATAATTCGGGTATTCTTTTATTATATCTATCTGAAGGATATATCCAAGGGTCTACAAATTCTTTCTTTTTTTCTTTTGGTGGTTCAGGCTTTTTCTTTTTATTAAAAAATAACATAATAAAATACCTCTCTTTCAATAATATGTTAAGTATATCATATTATTTACTAAAAAGGTATATATTTTCTAATATTAATTTAAATGCCTAAATCAAATTTAAGCTGTGGATTAGTATTTTTAATTTTATCTAATGGATAATCAATCAATTTAAAATCATCTATTGTAAAATCATAAAAATTGGTCTTATCTGTATCAAGAATAAGCTGTGCTTTATTTGGAATAGGATTTCTATTAATAAGCTCTTTAGCTTGATTAATATGTCTATCATAAATCTGTGTATTTGTAATTACATGTGTGAACACCCCCGGAGTATATCCTAAATGTTTAGCAACCATAAGAAGTAAAGCCACATACTGTAATTCATTAATACTTACAGAGGTAGCAAAATCACTACTTCTCTGTTTAAGTTCCATATCTAAATACTTTGTATCGGTAATACCATCATTTCTTACATTCCAAGTAGTCATATGGCAACAAGGATTAAGTCCTGGTGTTTTAAAATCTTCAACCTGCCATAATTCAATAATATGTCTACGTCCATATGGGTCATTTTTTAAATCATTTAATAATGTATTCATTAAATCATATTTTTTTACTGTTGCTCCATATCGTTGACCGATAGTATTATCTCCAATATTCCAGTCATTCCAATATTTAATACCTAAATTATGTAAATCCTCTAACTTATTTGACTGCATCTGATAAATCCAGAAGATTTCTTTAACGGCACTCTTCCATGCAATAGGTCTTAATGTTAATATTGGACATTCTCCTTTTGTTAAATCATATCTTGATACTACTTCATTAATTGATATAGTATGCGCTGGAGTACCATCTGAATAATGTGGCCTTGGGTTTTCATCCTTATATCCCTCATTTAAAATCTTATTAAGTATTCGTTTATGGTAATAATCTCCAAAACTGCCACCTGTTTTATTAACAAAAGCTTTCATATCAGCTTTCTCAATTTCTCTCGTAATATCTAATTGATTATTATTACTACATCTATTATATATATCTAACAAATTCTTTTCATCTAAATACATTAATTACTCCTTTATTATATGTTTTATTATTATATTTCAATATCAAAATCGGTATCAATATAATTTTCTACATTGTTTTCATTTAATATATTTGGAGTATATTTTTCTATGTTTAAAAGCGTTGATTTATTTTTGTTTTCTATATTTGATACCTGATTATATAATGCTGCCAATTTATCTATTGGTTGCATAAACGCTTCTGTAAGTATTCTGTCCATTTGAATTGAAGAAGTTGCTTTTAATTCTTCGTTATATAAATCATGATAAGCTTTTTCTACCATTTGATATGAAAAATTTGGGTTTTTTTGACGACATTCATAAACAATTCCTACTACATCAGACATGTCTTTTTTATAAATTCTTCCTGACCTCATTTTCATAGCCAATAAATATTCATTTTCAATTAATCGTACAGATAATTTTCCATGATTAAATTCTCTATAATATTTACTATAAAGTCTAAGATTTTTTGAATATGATTTTGTTTTAGTAAAATCAGTATTAAACCAATCGTCAGGCAAATTGTATTTATCCCTAACTTGTTTGAAAGCATCTTGGATAGCTCCATTCATAGGACATAATGCATCAATATCATTTGTCATCATTCTAAAGTTATGCCTCATCATAATTGCCGCACCACCAACTATTATTATTTCGATTGGTGGATTCATCTTGTTTTTACAATATATTTTAGCTACTTCTTTAATATATTCATTAATATTTTCTTTATCTAATTTAAAATTTGACATTTATTTCTCCTATACAATATCCCTTATGTTCCCTTCTACTATATTATATTTTAAAAAATATTTATTAGCATTTTTTAAATATATTTTCTCTATTTTATCTTTTTCATTATTAAACAAACACATTTCCATATATGCAGATTTAGGAAAAAGAATAGTTTTAAGTTTTTGATTTTGATAAAATTCATATTTATTACTTATTTCAAGATTATTTTCACAATATAATTCTTCAATCATAGCTAAAACATAAAGACTTTCAGCATACCATTTAAATTTCCAATATTTTTCAATTATTTTTTTATTTTCAATTATATTAATGAATTTTATATCTCCATATGTTTTTAATCTGTGACATATTTCACTTTTAAATATATCAAATTCCATACGTTTAGGAATTTGAATTAAAAACTTTATTTCATCAACATTTAAATGTAGAGTTTTAGAAATATCAAAGAGTTCATCATCTGTGAAATCTGCAAGAATAGAACTATTTAATTGTTGTGTATTAATTTTTAATGTTTTAACTTCTAAATCTGATAAATAATCAATCAACATAAAACATTCCTCTTTTCTTAAAATAATTCTAATTGTTCTACATCAGTAATTTTATCTTCAAAATTTATAGATTTATCTTCTATATAAATAAGTCCTTTTTCATTCATTGCATGAAATAATTCAACTGTTGCTTTAGTATCAGTATCAGCAAAATGCGCACCATTATCATATTTATGTAGACTTTCTGGACAAAATTCTAATAATGCATCACGTAATTTATGACTGCCGGATGGTCTATAATCTTTAAATATTTTACATAAATCAATAATCTGTTTATTAGAAAAATCAATACCTAAACATTTTTCAAAAAATCTAATATCAAAATTTATATTATATCCAGTTATAATCTTCGCACTTTCGATTAAGTCTCTTACTTGTGGTGCTATATCTATAGGATATGGAGCATTTTCTACCATTTTAGGAGTAATATGATTTACAGCCATTGCACCATTCCAAGTCTTTTTATTATATGGATGTAAAAAAGTAGATAATCTTTCATTTTTACCATCATACATACTGATTTGTAATAATTCATCACCTTTATCAGCACTTAAACCAGTTGTCTCGGTATCAAAGCATATTAAGTCATTCGCTAAATCATAATACATGACTTTTGGCGTATCATTTAGTTTTGCTTTAATATCAGACAAATGGTGTATATCAGTAATTGCTCTATCGAACATTTCAGGTTCATGCTTTATATATCCTTTTCCTTCTAATGTTTCGTATGGTGAAATATACCATTTATTAGGTAAATAATCAGCATATGTTACTGTTCTTAATTGATGATATAATTTTGCATCTATAGTTTTTGGTCTGTACCATTCATACTTAATATTTTCATGGTATTTAGGAGAAAATCTATATTCTTCTTTCTCTTTTACCATTAAATTTTCAGTATGAATATCTTTTTCATCTATTTCTATAAATGCTCCATAATCTCCTATTACTATTCTATCATATTTATCTGCTATAAGCATACCATCTTTTGAATGTAATGGATTATTATTGTTTTTATAATCCTTTAAAAAATAATTAGGGAGATATGTAGAATATTTAATACGTAAATTCTTACTATCTGCTTCATTAAAAGGATTATAATGATATTTTGCTCCTATATCAGCTTGATATTTTAATAATTTTTCACCAATCTGCCATCCAACTGAATTTTCTTCTAACATAATACCTTTATTTAATTTTTCAATTTCATCTAAATTAAATGGACGATTATTTTTACTATATTCCATAATTGTACTTGGCTTTAATATATCTATTTTTATATTTTTATCTTTTGCCATTCGTACACACTGTCCTGTTCCGGTTTTTATATCTTCATTCCATAATGCATATAACTTGTCATGTTCGCCAACTAATGCATCGACAAGATATTTATTTCTGTCTGCCATAACCTTAGAATTATATTCACTGTCTGTAACAAGTGTTACTTTATCCGCTTTTGATAATATATCATTATATATTTTTTGAGAAGATGTTACCCATTTTGAAGAATGATTTCTGCATGGTATAGCACATTCTAATTTAATAGGATAACCTTCAGCTTTTAATTCAAGGACAGCTTCAGCAAATACAGTATCACCACCTAATGCCATTCCTGTAAGTGCATAAGTACATTTATCTTTAATAAGTTTTTCTTTTATCCATTGTTTTGTAATTACCCAATTTGGACTATTATAATCATATCCAAATTCTGGTGGTAACTTACCAGGTCTATGTGCTGTAATTGCAATACGTGTTTCAATATTTTCCTTATTAAATAAGATACATTATTCCATTTTAATTTATCTAATCCGGTTCCTATCAATGGCATAGCAATATTTTTTATATTGTTTTTTAATACAATTTCTCTCATTTTAATAAGAGCTTCTTCCATTGATTGATATGTTGGTTTATACCAATATTTTTCTTTAGTAATAAGATTTAAGACATTATCCATTAAAATGCAATCTCCAACCATTCTTTTATCATCATACGTTGGAGTATATCCGTTTGGATATGCAGCAGTTAATTTATTTTTCATATTAAAATGTTCATTAAAACCTAATGCTATTCCTGCACCCATAGCAAAATCAGCACTTATACATTGAACATAATAACATGGTTTTTGAATTGAAAATATATCTTTTTTTATTTCTGCATATTTCATTATAGTTTCCTTTTTATTATAATATCCTTACATAATTATCTTTACGCAGTTTCCTTTAACTGTTTTTCGTTTAAAATTTTATAAATATAATTCTGTACATCAGAACTATTTACAGCGTCATACTTTCCTTGTACCTGTACAACATAATAAGTACCATCTTGTTTATTAAAATTAAATTCAATGGTATATCGTTTAGGTTTTCCATCATTACATAATGATTTACTACCGTCTTTATCTACATAAGAATATATTGCACACATATCACTTGAAATTTTATCAGCATAGCTCCATACACAATGATGCTGCAGTTCTGTTTCTAAGATTAATCGTTTTCTATTCTTTATCCATTCAAATTCTTTTGGTAAAATTTTTCTCAAATCATTAAATACACTATCTTTAGGTACTTTAACAGGTTTTGTACCACTTTTACGTGAAAGCCAGCTTACATCATTATGTTTTTCAATTAATGTATGTATATTAGATATAGATAAATCAACTTTTGGCTTAACACGTTTATTGCTGTAAATACACATATTAACATAGTCTCCGACTTGTATTACCATATCATCAGCACAATTCTCTTCAAACTCATTAAATTCAGCATCTAAAATATTTTCTGCTATAAAATTCAAATTTTCTTCTATATACTTTTTTCTTGTTTTACCCCAATCTGTTTTTTCATTTATAGTATATATTATTATTGATTGTAAAAAGAAAAATACTTTTCTTTTATATGTAAGTCTTTGCCAACTTTTTGTTATACAACGATTTACAAGTTTTAGAATACTATTATCTTTATCTTTTAATTGTATTAATATCTTTTTACTTCTATCATTTACATAATTATATGATTTAACGATAAGATAGCTTAAATTTATATTTATCTTATTATAATTAATAGGTAAGTCTTTAGCTAATCCATACATATCTTTCATTAATTCATTTTTTGTATGATACTTATATAAATCATTAAACTTAATAGGAAATAAATTTGTGATTTCAAAATCTCTACTAATATCTTTAAATATTGGAGTCATTTTTGATACTTCACTTATTATACAATCAACAAGCTTTTTAGTATCATTATTTAAATTTCTTAAAGCATATAATTCCTTAAAACTAATAGGAACTAATTTTTCATTTTTTGTTTTTTTATAAATATCTCCATTAGGAAAAATGACAATATCATTTTTGTTTGATTTTGTTTCATCATAAGTTTGTAACTTTCCAGATGAAAGAATTGTATTTCCTTTATATTCTCGAATATAAATATTAATGGTTCCATTAGTTTTAATTACTATTTTAGTACTAATAGATTTTATATTATTTAATGTAACAGTAATACCATTATCCATTACTAATTGCTTATATTTATCGAATATATCTTCATTCATTTGTATAATATTATTATAATATGAATATGAATTTCTTAATAATTTAAAATCAAAACTTTTTAATACTGCTTTAGTAATTGGTGGATATTTTTCTACAACGATTTTTTCAAAATTTAAGTAATATACTCCATTTTCTTTTATAAAGTATTTATCAAAATTTGTTTCATCATATGGTAACTCAATATTTGATGTTAAAGATAAAAAATATTCAAATAACATTTTATTTAAATCTATATTTTCACAATTTTTATTAAATACTTGTTCTGTCATACGATTAGAAAACACATAATTATGAAATGTTTCTCCCTTATCTAATTCATTTATTATATATTCCAAAAAATGTGTATAAAAAACAATATTACTGTTATTAATATTTGGCAAACGATAGTTATTAAAACAATTTAAAATTGTTTTATCTTTTTTATAGAGTCTATACAAAGACTTAATATGCTTAAATTGAATATCATTATATAGCAGCTCGACATAAAGGTTATATAAATTATACATATCAGCACATTTACTTGGATTTTCTTTTCTATATTTACCAATATTTAGATAATCATATAATTTAAAAATATTTCTTTTTTTAGAACTATTTAAAAGAGTATCTTTGCCACAAAGTCCATAAGGTAATGTAAATCCACTTATCCATTTATTTTCAACAATTCGCAAAACTTCATTATAAATATCATCTTGGTTTTGATTATAAATATATATCTGCGCATAACAGTAGTGTACAATATCATTTAATTGTTTTAATGTTAAATCTTCTCTTTTTAAAATAGAAATTATATTATCATTTAATTCATACTGTTGTGCTTCATTCAGTATGGCTGCTTGTCCTTTTCGCATTTTGATACCCCTTTAAAAATTTAGTTTTTCCAATTCTTCTTCTTTTTTTCTTAATAATTCTAATTTTGAAGAAGGTAATTTTTGTGTTATATGTTTTCCGTACATTTTATCACAGTTATTCTTTAATTCTTTAAATATTCCTTTGCCATCATCATTTGGATAATCTTCATTAAAAAAACATTCTAATTCTTTCAAATTATATCCTGCTGATTTAGGAATATGTCTACGTCTTAATGTCATATAATCATCAATTGCTTGTCTATTTATAGCTGACCATAAATCATCAAATTGTTTATCTGTTAATTTATATTTCATATTTTTATATTTTTCCTCTATAAATTTTCATATATAATATTATATCATATAGCATACATAAATCGTGTACTATATGATATAATAGAAAATTTATTGATTTTAAGGCTGTTGATTTATAAATTTCGATAATTCTTCAATTGGAATAGGTTTTGAATACTTATATCCTTGAAGATATTCAGCATTCATTCCCATACATCTATACTCATCATTATTATCTTCTATACCTTCATATAATATATTATAATTTGTATTATAGAAAATATCGGACATATTACTTACTATATATTTTGATTTTTCACTTTGTCCTGAAGAAATAACAAGTGACCTATCAAATTTGATTATATCAATAGGGATTTTAGTAATGTGTTCAATATTAGAATATCCAGTACCAAAATCGTCTAAATAAATTTTAATTCCTAAATTCCTAAATCTTTGTAATGTATCATTGATAATATCAAAGTCATTTGCTTCTACTGTTTCTGTTATTTCAAATCCTAATTTATTTAAATCAAAATGATATTTAGAAATAATATTATATATATCATGATAAAATTTTGGATTAGTAATCTCATACATTGAAAAATTAACAGAAATTCTAGTTATCTCCGGATTTTTTTCAATAAATTTACATACTTTATTTAAAATAATACATGTTAAAATATGAATATTATTATTCTTTTCTGCTAAAGGAATAAATACATCTGGATATATAATACCTAGTCCATCTAATTTAAGACGCATTAAAGATTCAGCAGTAGTAAACTTATTTAATTTGGTATCAAGTATTGGCTGACAATATACTAATACCCTATCATCATTAAAATTCTTTTGATTGGCTATATCTTCTAATTCTTTTTTGATTTTTAAAATCTTACTAAAATTGATTAAATCATCATTATTTAATATATAAAATGAAGAATTAGCTTGTTTTTCAATATCTTCACATAAATCTATATAATCTACTAATGTATTGCATATATTATTATTTAAAATAATTATTACGTTATGTGACATTTGATATTTACTATGTAAATCATTAAATAATTTTTCCATTAATTCATAATCAAAATCATTATCAAATGTCATAACAAATGTGTCATCATTATATCTAAATAAATAATTTCTATATTGCATATATTTAGTAAATTGTTTATAATCTTGTGTTGTTTTATTATCAGTTGCTATTTCATTAAAATTAGGTATTTTTATATATACAAAAGCAAATGATTTATTTTTCTTTTTTAAATCATTTATACTATTAGCTAATGCAGTTCTATCCAAAGCTCCAAAATTGGTATTATAACTATTGCTATGAAAAATGAATATTATCACCATTATAGGCAATAAAAATGTAAAATTAGTAAATGTTTCAATATTTTTTATATATTGGAAAAACATAATTAATATTGAAATAAAAAATGTAATTCCAACAGTAAAATATATTTTATTAATAATAACTCTATTTTTTGAAATTATTGTTATAGTAAAAATACTTAAAAAAATAATATACCAAACTAAGAAAATATTTGTTATTCCATATTGATACGCTTGTGCATCATTAATATAAAAACCAACATGCGTTTTTATTGATGTTAATTCTAATATACTAAATACTGCTGTTAATACTATAATAAATGCGTTTGATATTTTATTATGATAATTTACTAGGTCATATATATAAAATATAAATAGTCCTAATTCAATGATTAAACTAATCTGTACTATATTATGAGTTAAATACGTTATCATAATATCTTTATGTGATGCAATAGGTAATTTTTCTATATAATGATTAAAAATCATATTAAAAGCACTTGCATAAATTAAATTACATAATGCAAGCTTTATAAACATTAATCGTTTATTCTTTTGAACATACGTCATATGTAGAACAAAAAATAAAACAACACATACTATTATTGTAAATATATCCCCAATATTACTATACATATATTATACCTTTAACCTTATTTTTATTTTTCTAATTCTATATCTTCTTTATCTAAATCTTCCGCAATATTAATTAAATCATCATATAAATTTTTATCATCAAAAAATAAAGTATTTCCTTTCCAATTTCCTTTTTTACCGTTAATATTATTAAATAACTTAATGGCTGTACTATTCTCATATTTTTCCCAAGCAACACAATTTGGTGTATGGTCATCTATTAAAATATCATTAGTATCTATTTTTTCAAAATTATGCAAAATGGATTTATAAGATATTAAGTCACATTCATTAAAATATAAAATTTCGCCTTTATTTACAGTATCTTCTATATCATTAATTGCTTTATAAACGAATGGTATATATTCATGCTTTTCATCGCCATAACCATCTGGAATAAAAATCTGATTATCAACACTTAGTTTTGGCATATATTTATGAAGCCATTCTTTCTTTTCTTCTAAACATGGTGAATTAGGAATAAAGCAGCTTAAGATAAAAACTTCTTTTCCTTCATCTATAAGTTTATTAGCTAAATCTAATACTTCTTGTTGAGGCTTTAAAGTTTTATAATAACCCGGACTTTTTAATATATCATATAAACGTTTTTGAATATTATTTATATTTTCAACCTCTTCACTTTTATTAAATTTTAAATTAATTTCTCTCCATTCTGTTAATGTTCCATCCATATCGAAAAAATATCTTGTTTTCATTATTTTCTCCTTTAACGTTAATAAGGCTAGACATATTTAAATTGATACGTCTAGCCTAAAAAATTACATGTCTAATTCAATCTCATCTTTATTATTATCAAGTTCTAAGTTTTTATCTGTAGCTATTTCTAATTGTCCATCTCTGATTAAATATAAATTATTTGATAATATTTCAGATGGTTTTAATGCATCTCTATCTAAATTTACTGCTTGTATCATTCCTGTTATATCATCTAAAGCTATTCCATAGTCAAAATTACTATTTAAATCAATTAATATTACATCTTGTTTACTTGAAGGAATAATAGCCGGATTTTCTATATTATATTCCTTAATTATTTCTTCTAGTAAATCTACTCTGGATAATACATTAGCTCCAAAATTGTGTTCACTATTTGTTATTGCTATCATAGTTAATGAACTATCAGCATTCTTATCAAGACTCATAAAAATATGAGGTTCTACATTGTTTTTTGCCATATCATATACTTTATCAAATGATATATTCATACTCTGTAATAATTTATTTGTTAATAATATTATTCTATCATTAGAATTTAATGCACAAGCAAAATTTATATCAGCAACTTGTTTTGTAGGTATTTCATTTCCATAATTTTCTACATCAAAACTATTTAATGGTACTAATAATAAATTTTTTCTATCTTTAATATCTGATTTAATATCTTCTAAATAAGCTTTTGATGATTTCACATTAGATAAATTGTTTAAAGTCATTGCTATCATTTCTTTAGCAATATTATCAAAATCAATTTCTTCTATTTGTTTATCAGACATATATTCGTACATTTCAGAAAGATTAAATGCAGGACCAATATTATCTTTTAAAATTGAAATCCCTTTATAAGCACCTCTTGTTGTTTTCATATCCATAACGTCTGATATTTTAAATGGTGGTAAAATATTTTTTTCTAATGATTTTTTTACCTCTGAGGCAAATTCATCAAATGTAAATGTATTCATTATTTTTCTCCTATATAGCTAATTTTTATTAGCACTTATTTAATTCACATATTATTATAATTCTAATTCTTCATCATAAGAGTTATCTTCTAATTCCTCTTCGTCAACGGTTTGACTCATCTTTGAATAAATATCTGGTTCATATTTCATTATTTTTTGTATTAGATTTTGTAAATCTTTTGCTTTATCCAACATTTTAATATGTGAATTTATTTTTTCTTTTTCTGACTTTATATTTACAGCTAAATCCTGCATACAATCTTTGATTAAATTATTTTTTTCTTCATTCAATTCAGGGGTTGTAACAATCTTATATATATTATCAAAAGTATCTTTATCATTACATTGAGCTAATTTATAAAATATATAGTTATCAGGATTAGTCTTTGCTAATTTAAATAATTTTATTTTATTATTACAATCTACTTTATAATTATAAATAGTTTCTTTAATTTTATTTATTACTAAATCAATGCTTTGATTTAACGATATAACATGTTTTTGTGTTTTACTATTTAATTCATAAAAATTCAAAGATTGTTTATCTTTTTTAGGAATTTCTATACTAACATTTGTAGTTATAAATGGATTTGTTTCTATTCCTATTTCTTTTAAATATTTAGGTGTGAAACTCTTCTGTATATTTTTAATAGCATTTTCAATAGGTGATAAAGTTTCATCTTCTTTTTTATCCGGATTATCTTTATTAGAATAATTATTATATGTATTAATAATAGCTTCTGAATAACCTAAATTTTCAGATAAATATTGAGCAGCATCCTTATAGCCCTCTTTATTTTTACTAAATCCCATTATGCTTTGAATTACACCAATACTTCCATATGTTTCACCACATACAAAACAATGTAATGTATTATTTTTTTTATTTATACTAGCCCCAGGTTTTTTACTTGAATTATCAGAGCAATTTGGATTGATGCAATAACATTTACCTTTTATTACATCAACTCCCATTTGTTCTAATACATCTTCTACTGGGATAGAATTTAAATAATCATAATCGTAATACTTTCCCATGATTATATTTTCTCCTATATAAAAGTGTAATACTTTATCTTCTATTATTAGTATCGTATTTTATAAGACTTTTCGACTATTTATTTTTAAAAAACTTAAATTAATAACCGTTAGAAAAAAGGACAACACTATTTAGTGAAGTCCTTTATCTTTTATTAACAAAAGGTATAGCTATTAACTATATCCTTATTATTTAATCAATTGGAACAATACAGCCATTAATTTCCAATTCTGAATGTAATCTTTCTCTTAAATATTTAAATTTAATAAGATGTAATCCTTTAATATCTGCTTTTTTATAATCCATTTTTACTCTTTTTATTAATTCTTTATATACATCTAAATCAATTTTTTTGTGATATATCTGATTTAATACATCTTCTTCATTAAAATCAGATTTTTTCTTTTTACATTTAATATATATCTTTTTAATATCATTAAGTGATATATTTAAATTCTGTTCTTCCTCTATATCAACCCATGATTTATCCGTTAAATAAACCATAGCGATTTTTTTCTTCTTATCATATTTATCTTTCTTTGGAACATAAGCATAATATTGTATTAAATCTTTTTTATTATTGATTTCTAATGGTGTTTTAGTTTTACCAATATATATATAAAGATTATTTTTTATATCTTCATCTGTAAATTTATGAGCATGTAAATAATCATAAAAATCATATCTTCCACTAAATTTACTCATTTTCTATACCTCATTTCTTCTAATTATTTCCTTCTTCTTTAAACATTGATGCAAAAAATACATAACCAAAATCTAAAATCATAAATCCTATAAAAAATATATAACACAATAATATTAAAAATATATTATGTATTCTAAACCCTACTTTTCCAAAAATTAAACTTAAACTAAAAATTATTAATAATACAGTTAATGATAATAATTCATGTGATTCTATATAACCTATTATTTCTTTAATCTTAACCATTGTAAACTCCAAATATGTTTCGTTCTAATTCTTCAAAACCCATATATATTCTATCAATATAAGAAAGGACTTAAAAAATATGAAAAAACAAATTATTATTACTTTAGCAGCAAAATTCTTAAAATCAAAATATATTAATATGTTATGTGATTTAACTCTATTGATATATTGTCTTACAAATGAAAGACACTTTATTATTATTTGCTTTTTAACTAACAATTTTATAAGTAACAAAATAATACATATAGTATTTTCTCGCTTTGTGGACGTAATTATTGAATTGATAAAACAAATTATTAAAACGAATGATAAAAGGTAGAGGGGAAAATCCCTCTGCTTTTATCATATATTTATATAAACAAAACTGAATTATTTGATTCATTAAAATAAATATATGTGAAAGAATCATATTGTATATAATTCAGTATTTGGTCTAATAAGCTTAAACACTTGGTTTTTTCTAAAATTTGTGCAACTTCAGTCGCTTTAGATGTTTTATTAATAGGTAATAAATAATAATCTCCTTTAGGAATTTCAAACTCTATAAAACATCTTGCCATTTTTTTATCTATAATTGTTTTAGCTGGGAATTGAGTTAATTTTCTTGCTGAAACATTATTAGCTGTATAATATTCTCTGTAATATAAATCATTTCCTCTTGTAAAATAAAAAGCATTTTTAGGCAAGTTATAACTATATATCTCTTTTGGTATCATTTTTATATCATCATAACATGTATGTAAATCCGGAAATTTTACCCAATAGGCATCAAATGGAGCAATATACATCCAATTATTTGATATTGTACTAAATTCTTTGGAAGTACTTGTAGTAAATGTTTTTCTCAAATAACATAAATCTCTAAATGAAAACCATCTGGCTAAAGCAATTGAAGGTTTTTGATTTAAAAAATATTTTGTTGGTAATAAACTTTCATTAATTATTTTTTTTAATCTAAAAAAATATCCATTTTTAAATACAATTTCACATACTATTTCATTTTTATACATTAAATTACAATTGATTGTTCCATTATTTATCATATATATTTACCTCTTTAAAAAATAAGGTACATAGTATTTCTTTGATTTTTTTCATTATATTCATATCCAAATTCTTTTGAATATGATTTCATAATGCTTATTCCTAATCCACCTGGAATTGTATAATCCGTTTTAGGCCCAACCGTTAATGGATTAAATGGAATCCCATCATCTTCAAATGATAATTTATAAGTGCCTTTATCTATTTCTTCTAGCCATATATTTACATATGTAAATCCACTATATTTAATTAAATTAGTAAGCCATTCTTCTAATATTAATTGCATAGTGTCTAATTGGCCTTCTGTGAAACTATAACAAGAAGAAAGTTTTGCATATGCATCTTTATAAAAATCATCTATTGGTTTATAATATTCAAGAGCTTTCATTATTTTCTCCCTTTACTTTTATATTTTTTAATGTACTTATACATATTTGTGTTATATCATCATTTTGTATTGCCCCCTGCTTAAATGACAATATATCTTTTTCAATTGCCTTACATATATTTTCAGAAGATATTGTAAATCTACATTTACTTATCATTTTTTCTAATCTTTTTTCTCCATATCTATCCAAATCTAATGTATGTCCATTTGCATTTGCTGCTTCTGTAACTCCATCAGTATATAAATATAATTTATATTTCTTTGGTAATGATATTATTCTTGATTTATACGTTCCTAAAAATGCTCCTATTGGTCCATAATTTTCATCAAAATCATCTTTTAAAATCATTTTAGGTGTTATTTTACCCTGACTATTTTCTGTTAATATATAAGGTTCATCATGCCCTGCATTTATATAAGTTAATTCATTTTTATTTATATTTATTTCTCCAAGGAACATTGTACAGTATTGAAATTTTTCTTTATTATCTTGTTTTCCTATTTCATTTAATTCATTAGCTAGTATTTCTATATAATCATCATAATTCTTATTTTTTTGAATTAATGATTTAATTGATGTAATCATACGTGTCATATATATAGAAGCATCTATATTTTTATCAGATACATCTCCAATTACAAAAAATATTTTATTATCTGTAATAGGCTGATAAAAATAAAAATCTCCTGCCAACATTTCGGCTGGTATAACATTAGCATATAAAGAAATATTATCATTATTATATGATGAATTTGGCATTAATCCTTTTTGAACTAATACAGCATTTTTTAAAGAATTAAATGTATGTTCTTCTATCTGTCTCTTTTGATTTACTTCTACTTGTAAAATTTTATTAGATGTTCTCAAATCATCTATTTCATCACATAATATTTGCTGTTCTCTTACATCTTGTAATATTCTACCTTCAGCAAAAGGAATATCATAATAATGAGAAAAATTTGCAAGTCTATTAGTAATAATAACTTTTTTATCTGTAATTATTATTTCTAATGTTATATCTTTTATTCTTTTATCATCTTCGCTTGATAAAAGAATTGGTTTAAATTCTTTAAGTAATACCCCTAATTGAGTTGCAATTAATTGATTACTATATATAATTGCAATTTTCATATATTTTATCCTTTACATAAATTTTAATTAAATGGATTTATTGAATACTGTTTTACTTTATTTATTAACTTTAAGAATCTATTTTTTTTTACTTTTGTTTTACGAATTTGTGATGTATGTAATCCTCTATCTTTCATTGCTTCTTGATATTCATTTACATCATCAAAAATAACAGGTTCAGGTTTATCATTACTTATCCATTCTACATCACAATCAAAACAAAATCTGTTAGGATTAAATCCGTTTCTATCGTATTCAGAAGGGTCCTTAAATCTTACATGGCAGCCCATTCTTCTTCTATAACTATTATGAACATTTATATCATCTATTCCATATAAAACATAACCCACATTTTCACTTCCGCAATGTGGACATACCCCTAAAAAATCTATTTTATACTTCATAAAATTACTCTTTCATTTTATTATTTTTAATGCGCCCTGTTTTTATATTATAAGCTTCTTTTTCATCTTTTTTATGAAAAAATTTATTATAATATTTTGTGGCCTCTTTTACATCCATACCATTTTTTATATCCACTTCTCTTTTAAAATCTCTAATAAATCTAATTGCTGTATAAAGAACTGCTAATACTAATGCTATAATTATTATAGTGCTATTATCTATCCCATTCATGACTTTTTTCCTCTATAATTAAATCATTTGTCTTATCATATATTATATTTTCTTTAATAATATTTAATTTTATTTTTTCAATACTTTTGAAATTTCCGGTAATAATCATTTGCATTGATACATAATCATTGTCATAAGATATGACTGCGATTTTAACATCATATGTCGATGTTAAAACCACAAGTCTTATCCATAACATTATCTTTCCATATAAAGCATCTAATGACTTAATATTATCAAGTGATATTTTACTATGTTTGGTAGTAATTCTGATATTTCCAATCTGATGCTTTAAATCTTCATAAAGAGATTTTTTAATATCTTCTATATCTATTTTATTTGTATCAATAAAATCATTATTCATCCAAATTTGATTTTCTACGGTAGTATCTATATCTAAAATTAAATTTAAATAACTTTTTAAATCTTTTAAATTATTTATACTAGGATATTTTTCAATATTTTCCATAATTATTTAACAAAATCAATTTTATTTGTAGAAGCATTATATTTAATATTTTGTGTCCATTCTTTACCTGCTTTACTCTTCAAATTTTTCTTGATTGTTTTTCCTTCTACTAATTTTTTAACATCTGTTTTAGAAATTTTACTTCCAGTAAATTCTTTCCATATTACAAAATTACATTTTGGGTCTTTATTCCAATTACTACATGCATAAGCTTTCTTATTTTCAAAAATACTTCCACCACATAAAGGACAAGTTCCTATAGCTGATGATGCATTAGCGCCACTATTTGCCATCTTTTCTACTTCTCTGTTTTTAATACTGTCAAGTGACTCATAAAGTCCTTTAGTCATGCTATTTACTACTTCATTATAATCAAGCTCATTATTTCTGATTTTCTCTAGTAATGTTTCCCATTCAGCAGAAGTTGTTACATTAAATATTGGTAAATCTCCAAAATTTTTAATAACAAGTTTTGCTTTATCTGTTGCAAAATATTGTCCTTTTTTCTTTTCAAAATATCCACAAGTAGCACAATCATCAATAATTGTTGCTCTTGTTGCCGGAGTACCTAATTTATATTTAACTTTTTTACCATTTTCATCTTTATAATCATCTGGATTATCAAGAGCCTTAATAATACTACCATCATTAAATCTGGCAGGTGGTTTTGCAACAATTTCTTTTTCTCTAAATTCAATTGGACTTAGAACATCATTTACTTTCATATTAGGAACATTAATTTCTTTTTTCTTATAATTTGGATTTAATACTATTTCAAATCCAGCATATATATCATTTACTCCACTAAAAACATATGTGTCATCATTAGCTTTTGCTGTTATCTTATAACTATCATAAGATTTTGGAACTGCAAAAATAGCTAAAAATCTTCTACATATAAGGTCATATATCTTTCGTTCATCATCAGTTAAACTATTTAAATTAGGCATCTGACCAGTTGGAATAAGTCCTGTATGTCCTTCTGATGCAATAGCTTTATCATTTGCATATGTTGTATCATGCATTACATCATTAATTTCTCTTGTCTCTAAATCTTCAGGTAAATCAATTACTTTACATACTGTTCTAAGTATACTTGATACATCTGTTGCACTTGAAATATATTCACAATCAGTTCTTGGATATGATACATATTTTTTCTCATATAAATTCTGAATTGTAGCTAATGTACGACTTCCTGAAAAATTATATTGACTATGTGCAGCAGTCTGAATTGTAGAGAGTTTAAATAATTTTGGTGCTTTCTGCTGTTTTCTCTCACATTTATAATCTGTTACAGTAGCACTTGTAGGTATTGTAAAACCTTTTCTTAAATCTTCTATAGAACTAAAAACTTCATCATTACATACAAATTCTAAGTTATCATTATATATAAATGCTTTTTTATAATCTGTATGAGGCTTGAAATTTTCAATAGCAAGTTCTCTATCTACTAAAATACGAATAATGCCAGCTTTTACTCTGCCAAGCTTATATAAAGTATTTGATTTAAGCGATATTGCTTCTGTAAGATTCATACCAAAATCATAATCTTCATGCTGTCTTGTAAGAGCTGCATGATATAAACCATCATATTGACTATCATTTTTTAAATTATGTAAAGCCTGTACAACAGCTCCCTCTGTTAAATCATTACTCCAAAATCTTTTAACTGGTAATTTATTACCTATATATTCAAGAACTAATCTTATTAGTAACTCACCTTCCTGGTCAGGGTCGCCAGCGTTAATAATAAAATCATATCCACCGGTTTTTACTTCTTTTCTTATATCACTTAATAAATTGTTTTTGCCTGGATTTACTTTATATACATATGGTACTTTAATTGGAATTTGACTCATACTCCATTTTTCATAAACAGGGTCTATTTCTTTTGGAGCTTTTAAGCCTACTAAATGACCTGCTTGCGCCATAAATGTTATATCAATATCGAAATCATTTTTATGTTTGTTATAAAACTCCTTAATGGTATTCATTAAAGAAGGTTTCTCTGCAATTAATAATGCTTTCATTTAAATTTTATCCCCCTTGGTATATATACTTTTATAAAAATTTTTATCACATAATTAGTATCGTATATTACACGAGGTTTCGAGCATATAATTTAAAAATAATTAAAAAAAGTTCTATTTTTACAATAGAACCTTTTTCTATACATATATTTACTGCATATAAATATCTTTAAACATATCTATATCAGGGATTTTTAATATGTCATCATTTGAAAGCGGTCTGCCTCTTTTTGCAATACAAGCATTTACCATTGCATCAAATATTTTTTGAACTCCGGTAACAGGCAAGTTATTTCCATACCATGCAGCACCACTACTAAATAAAGCATAAATATAAGAACACGAAACATAATCTACATCTGCTTCTTCCATTAAATCTAAAAATTGTCGTGTATTTCTTAATATAATTAACGCATTCATATCTATTGTAGCAATACAAATATAAAATAATTGACTACTACCATCCATTTCTCTTTGTTGTATATTATTTAAAATACGTGATAAAGAAACTTTATTGCTTACAGTATTTTCTATAGCTTGTTCTTTAACTTCCTGTAATTCTTGTGACAACTGATTATTATATTCATCTGTAGTTAAATCATCAGCAGTTTTTGGTCTTTTTGCTTCTTCTGCTTTTTGTTTTTCTAATAATTCTTTCTGCTTTTGTTCCTCTTGCTCTTTTAATAATTCCTCTCGAACTTGTGCTTTTATTTCTTCCCTATTTATTTGAGTTTCTTGAACTTGTTGATTATTTTCTTGTATAGCTCGCATATCATACTGACTATTAGCTTTTTTGTATAGTTCTTTTTCTTCATACATATGCTCATCAGCACGTTTTAACATTTTGTTTATATCATCATCTTCAACATCTCCAAATTCAGCTATACCAAAACTTGCAGAAAAAACATAACCTTCATTATTATGTTTCTTTGTTAATTTATCTAATTCTTTTAGAGTTCTCTTAACTTTTGTTTTGGCTTGATGCTTTCTTTTGCATATTGCTAAAAATTCATCTCCACCAAATCTATAACTATTTTCTATATCAAAATTATGAGCTAATGCATTACCAACAGATTTAATTAATAAATCACCTATTTCATGACCATAATTATCATTCATATATTTCAAATTATTTACATCAACAGAAATAATGCTACATTGGTCTAATATCAATGTTTTTTGGTCCTCATCAAAAGCTCTTCTATTTTTTAAGCCTGTTAATTGGTCATGAGTTGCTAAATAATAATAGTCTATATCGCCACCATTACTAACTTTTTCTACTGGTTTAGCTATAATTTTAGCTTCATTAGCTTCATTATTAATTTCTATTTCTTGAACAGTATTAGGTTCACGTTTTTCTTTTTCTTCAAGACGTTTCTTTTCGTCTTTTGAGAACATAGCTTGTTTACTTAATACTGAAACTTTATGTAGAGTATCAGCAAAGAAATTAGATTTCTTCGCTGATTTATCTATATCTTCTGCCTCTTTAATACGCTCAAGTAATTTTTGATGGTCCTCTTCACTTGCTAATGCAAAGTTTTTAGATTTTGTTGCATATACTTCATTTGTATATTTAAAATAATCATCATTTTCCTTTTGCTTTAATTCAGCTTCTTTTTGTTTCTGTTCTTCAGTAAATGATGTATTTGAAGCATTTATACTATCAATCAATGATGACATATTATTTTTTTGAGCTTCAATTTCTTCTTGCGTAAGATTTACAACATCTCCTGTTATTTCAGCCATAAATATTATATCCTTTCATAATATTTTACATTCCTCTTGGTGTTGGATTTTTATAAATATTTATATAATTAAACTGATGAGTTTCATCATCATATCCATCTACTTCAAGAATTTCCTGTATCTGATAATTTTCCATATAAACTACTGTATCAAAAGTCTTTAACATTCGTCTTGCTTCATCAAAACTATAATCACTGCCATATTTTACTAAGTCAGCTAATTTATCCATTGTTTCATATGCATTTGTACTATGTACAGTAAGAGCAGCATATCCACCAGCATTGAGAAGTGTCATAACATAACGCATCTCTCCACCTTTTACCTCTCCTACTACGAACTCATTACAACCCTCTACTAAAGCCATCTTTGCTAAATCTTCAAGAGTAACAATAGGTTCATTCTGAAAACCATGTGTTACATGCTTAAACATAAAACCACTCTGATTAGTAAATAACTCATCATTTTCCTGAATTACAAGTGTTTCTCTTGTTTTTGGAATATATTCAATAAAAGCATTTAAAGCTGTGGTCTTGCCGGAACCGGGAGGTCCCGCGAATACTACACCTCTACTATATTTAGCTCTATCAATAAGATAGTCTTTTACAATAGGTGGTAACATTTCATCTTTTATTAATTTATCGAAATCAGGTTTATTTTTTGGTACTTTTCTTATATGCATATATGGATAATCAATAGCATTTATCATAGGAGCTGATATTACAAAACGTAATATATAATGTGCATCTCCTGTATCTGTAAATGTTATCATTGGTTTATCCAATGCTAAATGGTTTCTCATTGCTATACCAGTTATAAATCTATATAACTCTTGTGCATCATAAAATGTTGCATTTGATTTATATGCTTTACCGTGTATTCTTACTCGTATATCATTAGGCCCACAGACTTTTATATCTGATGTTTCCGGATTATCAATAAGAGGCTGTAATACACTATATTGATAAGTAGCTACCTTTACTCTATCCATAATTATTGCTCTATCTGTATCTACTCTCATTTCTGGGAAAGTTCTTATTAAATAATCATTTACATCTCTTTCATAATCTTCATGTCTTGCCAGACCTGTCTGAATTGCCTGATATAAATGCCATTCATTTGTCATAAAATAATTCATTACCTGATTATATATCTGTTCCATTCTTTCATTTCCACAATGAGAACGTCTTTGTCTTTGCATTCCTAAAACATCCCATACAATGACTTCATTATCTTCTCTTGTTCTTGGTTTATCAGGTATATATGTATCTATATTATTTAAAAATGGTCTTTCTTTTGTTGCTTCATTTTTTAACAAAATATATTTCCCCCTTATGTTAAATATTTAATGCAGCAGATATTGTTGCCGCAAAAAATCCTAATTCCATATATGGATAAAATGCAATTCTAATTTCATTTAATTTTTTATGTTCTTTTTTACTTATTATTAATCCTTTAATTAATACAGAAATATTACTTATTAAAATAAAGAATAAGAAATTAATTACTCCAAATAAGGCTATATTACTTGGTCTAACCATAATTTGTGTAATAATAGCAATTGCAATCATTACATAATAATCACCACTTCCAAATTTACCTCTTAAATACATAAAATATAAAACTAAAATTTCTATTCCTATTGCTATTAAAAATGATTTATTAAAATAGCCAAATAAAAGTACATCTGTAATAGCTATTAATACTAATAAACGATTAACAATTGTATATACAGTCTTGGTTTTCACATCACTATATCTTTGAATTTGTAATATAGGAATAATATGTAATAAAAACATAAACATATTTGTATTCATATAAAAATAATAATCAACCATACATAATAATATAGACATTAATACTATTGGCATTGCTTTATCTTTATATAATTCATTATCATCATTTGAAGCATACATAAATACTTTAGATATAAAGAATGCTCCCATAATTACATATATTAAAAACCCAAATAATTTAAATATCTCCTGTATCATCTGTGCTGTTGTCATGATAATTAATTTTCTCCTTTAAATTTTCCCCATAATTTTCATTAAAATATTTATTATCAATTAATGGTTCTAATTGATAACAAAAGCCATATTTTTTATATTCACATTTATGTATTTTTATTTGTTTTTCCGTTAAATACCCTTTATAATAATGACAAAATGCTATAGGTTTCTTAGCCCAATTTAAATCTATTGTTTGATACTCATAATCTTCTTTAGGATTTATTTTGCAATTATATTTGCTCATTTTCTTCTATATCCTTATTAAGTTTATTTTCTTGGGCTTTTGCAATTGCATTTGGTACAGAAACTTCATTATATGTTTTAGTTTGTAGCTGCAACATACTAAAGAAATGATGTAATTTTTCTGTTCCAATACCATCTTCAATGCTTAATAATGTATTAAATTCTGTATTGATTAAATCTTCGTCAAATCCTAATTTTTCTGCTATTTTGTCATATAATTTTATTGCTTTTTTATATTTTCTTCTAAAATTCCAAAAGGCTGTTCTTGATTCATCTCTTTGTCTTTCCATAGACAAAACATCACTTTTATTTTTTAATTCTCGATTAGTTAAAAACTCTTGAACTCTCTCATAATAATCATCTTCTGATTCATGTTGTTCTCTTTTTGGTAATGTCTGATTAAATGCATCTGCTACTAATCCATAAAACTTTTTTAATTGTCTTTTAGTAGCTCTTGAATTTTTTAATCCTCTATCAAGTCCAAACTGTTTCATTGCATTTCCATAACTGTCTTGTAATTTAAACATTTTGGCTTTTCCACCAGTAAAATCTTTTGCACATAATCTATTATCATCTGTAATTGGAGTTACAATTGCATGAATATGTGGTGTTGTTTCATCCATATGTACGATTGCAGATAAAACATTTTCTTCTCCAAATTGTTTTTTTAACCATTTTAAATTTTCTTCTTCCCATTTATTTATATCTAAATGTTCTGTTTCTGAATGAGAAAAAGTTAATACTATTTCAAAAGCTAATACTGCATCCTTACGTTTTTTTATAGGTTTCCCAGTTATCATTTCTACATCATTAAATCGCTTATTTAATAAATCTCCATATGTAACCGGAGGATGTCCTACTAATTCATGATTAAGCACTGTATCTTTACTTTCTACATGGGGGAATGTAGTATTTGCTTCTCTAAAATTATGTTCAAAACATTTTTGTAAATTTCCCATTGTTTTGATTTTTTTCATTTCTAAACAACAATATCCCATACTTTAATTCTCCGATACTATCCAATTTGCTAATTCAAGTGTTAAATTTCCAGCGTTATAAGGCCCTTCCCCTACTGAAATTTCCTCTACAACTTGAGCTAAATCTTTATCGTTTTTATATAATTCATATAATTTAGGTATATATTCCATAATTTGATATAATTTAAGCTGAAATTCTGGGTTATTATCTATATTCTTTGTTCTTAATGTTTTTAATACTTCTGCAATATCATTCGGTGTCAACCACTTTACATATTTTTTTAATAATGTAAGTATTTCTAACTTATCTGTAATTTCAGCTATAACAAGAACTGGCTTATTTTTAAATTTCTCAACAATATCACCAGGAAAAGCTGAAGCTTTTTTATCTGTTAAAATACTTGTAATTATTTTATATTTTGGTAAAAGCCTAGCTGGTAATGTGCCATATGAATCTTCACGATAATGCAATCTTTTTGTGTTTTCATCAAAAAGTAATACTTTCTTTTTTTCATTAATATTTTTAGAATTTACATATTCTGCTATTTCTTTTTTATTTAAATTTCCTAAAGTAAATATTAAATTATACTGACTCATTTATTTCTCCTTTCAATATTTGTTAAAAAATAAGTGTATAATATACTTTTATCCCTATATATAGTATCTAAATATGAAACAACTTTCGGACATTTATTTTGAAAAAATTTCAAAAAAATAAAAGACCTAATTTTATTTAGGCCTTTTATCTTAATTTTATGCAACTGTAGTACTAACAATATCATTCATAAAGCTGCTATCTGACATATTAAAGCTATCATCATCTTCATCATTTGGAACTGTTTCATCTAAATCATCAGATTGAGCAATTAAATTCTTTAATGATTTGACATTAAGTTGCTTTATTACTGGAATAACTTTTGGTTGTTCTACATGACATATTAAAGGAATACTAGCTATAGCATCCATTCCCATTGATTTTCTATCAAATACATATGCTTTTGTAGCATATCCTTTTTCTTTTGCATAATCATTAGTATAAATATAATTTTTATGTTCAGTATAATGATATTTCTCATCATATACAGGCTGGTCGCCATACAACATAATAATACAATCTTTATATGGTATTTTTCCTAATTCTTCAGGTTTCATTAATGCTCTTTCTTCTACATTATATGAACTATTACCTTTTTTGCCATCAAATGACTGATTAGCTCCTAAAACAGTAGCACTTCCTAATTTCTTTGATAAATATTCATTATTACTGTTTTCATCACCACCTAAGAATATTGTCTCAGGACAGTTAGCATCAATAACTTCATAATCATCTGGATACATACCTTTAAGCTGTGTTATTGACTGACATATTACACATACAGAAATTTCATATTTACGGATTGTAGCAAGTTTCTCTTTAAATTCAGGAACTTCACCAATATTCGGAAACTCATCCATAAGGAAACGTACATGATTAGGTAAAGCTTGTCCATTACCTTGTACTAATTTTGTATGTTTTAAATCTTCTTGGTATTGCTGTGCTAAAGATTTTGTAGGTCGTCTTGATAATACATTACCATCTCTATCTAATATCTCATAATAACTATCATCAATTCCATGACTTGCGGCTTCTATCTTTTCCCAGAATTTCCAACCTTTTTTCTTATTTTTAATTTTTACTATAGATGCGTTCTTCATTTTAGCATCTTTTTCCATTAATTCATTTAATGTAGTAATTGCATCTTTTTTAGTCTTAAAACTCTGATAAGTTTCGCCATGCTCTGATACAATTGCATAGTTCATTACTTCATGTTCGCCCATTTTTCCATTTACAACAACATGTTTTAAAGTAGTATTAGACAAAGTTTTTTGAAAATCTTTTGCTTCTCCTGCTTCTGCCTGTGCTCTTGTAAAATATTTAACAAGTTCTCCATTTTGTAATTTAACTGTCATAGTACCATCACTGCTTTCACCCTTACGATATAAAATATCAAAAAGCTGTGTATACATAAATGATACAAGGAAATTGTATGTTCTATCATTAGTAGGAATAATTACAAATAATATATCTCTTTGCTCTGAAAAAGTATCAAGATTAATATTATCTGAACTTGTAAGATTTCTAATCTGTTCAATATTAAATGGGTCAAGTCTTACTGCTGTTGTCATAAGAATTGTAGTAGATGTTTTTTCAGGAGCAATTTTAAAGTTCTCCCACTCACGTAAAGCATATGGTTTTTCCATTTCCTCAACATCTACACCTTGCCTTTTTGCTTCAATTGACCTTAAATTTTCAAAAATTAAATTAAGTTCAGAACCACTGGCTGTATTATTTTTTGTCTGTTCTTTTGTGGCATTTTTGCTTTGTCTATTTGCCATACGTGTCAACTCACAAAGATTAGCAAAACATGGTGTATATGTATTACCACCCATTACTTCAGGGTCATCACCATAATTAACTAATAAAGATACACAAGCACAAAGGAAAGCGTTCATAGCATCATCCCAGAATGGGTCCTTGCCACCGCCACCACTATCTCCATCAGGATTAGTATTTTTAATAAATGCATTTACTAATTTTCTAATATCTGATTCTTGATAACAATATTTCATTGGATTATATGTATTACAATCTTTCATTGTACTTAAATCAAAAATTCTAATATTATATCCAAATCTTCTTAATGTTTCTCCTACTTCTTTTAAAATACCACCACTAGGGTCCGTAACTACATATGAAGCATTCATTTGTAATAAGTTAGGCTTCAAATAATATCTTGATTTACCAGTACCGGTAGTACCAATAATAAGTGTATTTACTGATTTTTGGTTAAATTTTGGATTTAAAGACATTCTAAAGTTTTGACTATAAATACCATTAGTATAACCATCAGCTACTTTCTTTGTTTGTAATAATTTTGCTAATTTTTTACCTATTTTTGGTATCTTATTAAGTATTTTTGCAAACGCTGATACCTTTTCTACCATTTCAGCATATTTAGCATTTAAATAATCAAGGTCAGCCCATTCAGAAGAACCTTTTAATGTATTTACATCATGGTGCTGTTTCATTCTATCAATAGACCATAAATATACTAAAATTACACCTATTAATAAATCTAAAGCTCCTGCTCTTAACACTCCTGTAGATGTAATTGGAAACGCATATAATGGATTATCTGATAAAATAGAAGGTAATTGAAAAATAGATTGCCAAAAAGTATAATGTTTTACTTCTTCGGCTGCTCCCGCTGTTAATCCTATAAAAGTTGTAATGACCATTGCTATAGCTGCATGGAGTATGGTCTGTTTACCAAATTCTTTTTGTTTTTCTTTTATAGTTTTTTCTCGTTTAACATAGGACTTATCTGCTGGTTTTTTACCCAAAGTTTTAATCCTCTTTTCTATATTATTTAGAAAATAATTAAATATATTTTCTATAATAAGTATCGTAAATAAGACCAATTTTCGAGTATGTAAAATAAAAAAAGAGAGGGAAAATCCTCTCTTTTTTTAATATATTGACAACTATTCTCTTTCGTGTTCGTTTTCTTTCTCTTGAACTTGAGATTTAGTAACATCAATTTCAACTTCATCATATCTTTTAATATCAGTTTTTTCTATATTAGTTTTAATATCTCTGAATACTTCTAATTTCTGTTTACTCTTCTCATCAGTTTTAGAAGCATAATCTGATATTAATTTATCCAATTCTTCTGCTATTTCATCTTTTGTTACAGCGTATTTAAAATGCTCATGTAATTCTGCTCTTATATCTTTATCCATACAATCTAACTCAATAGACTTATCAATTATTTCATTGATTTTATCAATATTTATACAATTCAGATTAAATAGTTCTGCAATAGCATTAATTTTTTCTGTCTTAAATATTAATTCATCATTGTTTGTTCCCTTAATAATATCTACAAATTCTTTTGGTAATTGTTTTTTATCAAATCCTATATAATCTTCATTATCTTTACTAGTATTTAAAAATGTATTATATAAGTCTCTTTGTTTACCTTTATCATCTATGAATTTAGTATTTTTTAATTTTTCTATTGCTTCTTCCGGTAACTCTTTGCCTATTTCTTCTAATAACTGACCTGGTACTACTAGAGTATTTATAACATTATCCAAATCTAAATCATTTAATCTATATTTATCTTTTAAATACTGCTTTTGAGCTATGATAATATCTGTATATTCTTTTAATAAATTTGTATCATAACTTGGTCTACCTTCTTGCAAATCAGAAAGTTTCTTTGGACTTAATTTACTAATTTCATTATTAAAAATCTTATCATATTCTTTAAATCTTCTCTTTTTATACTCATTTGATAATGTACCATTATCTTTTTGTAAATGTTTAGTAAACTCTTCCGGTTTATAAATAGTTGCATTTTCTACAGCATCAAAATACTTTGCTAATGTTGCTTTTATCGCAGCTCTATCTTTTGCATTATATACATCAAAATCTGATAAATCAAATTCCTGACTAATACCATATGACCTTGATGATTCATTATAATCATAAATTGTAATACTGTTTTTATCTGCATCAAATTCAATATATGGAGAATTATTACTTCTTTCATTTCCAATTACAAAGTTTTCCCCATTAGTAATATTATTTAATGCTGTTTTTACAGTTGTAGCATCATAATCAATAGCAGCATCTTTTAATAACTTTAATTGTGCTGAATTTAAATCATTTGCCATTGAACCTTTTTGTATATCAGAAATTGATTTTGAAGCTAATGCTGTAATAAAATCCACACCTGCTTTATCTGTTTTTAAATCTTTTGCAAGTGCTAATACTACATAATTCTTATCATGGTCTTTATAATCTGCGACAACAAATCCATTTCTACCAGCATAACATTTATTTTTAAAATCAATCATTTCTTTTTCATCTTTAAATTTAATGCTGATTACATCTTCTGTCTTATTATCATGAGCATATTCTAGGAATTTTTCAGCAGTTAATTCCTTATTATATTTAGGGTCAAAACCTATAGTACTCATAATAATGTCATTTAATCTATCTTTATTTTCATCATTTACTATAAAACATTTATTACCATAATTATCATTAAATGTCATATATCCAATTTTTTCATTTTTTAACTGTTCTTCAACAGTAGAAGCATGAGTTGGAGAAAGCATTACAAATTGTAATGCATTCTCATCATAATTTTTAGCTCCCCATGTACTCATAAGTTGTTTTGCCATAGCAGTTCTAGCATCATCACCCTCTTTAGTAACAACCTCGTACAATTTTTGTACTACTGCTCTAAAAAAAGCTTCATCCATACTAACTGCATTAGCTAATGCTTGTGCGCTCATATTTCAATTTACCTTTCATTTTCACCTTTAGATGAGGTATTATTAACAAAATCTTTTACCTTATCTCTTGTTGTGTTTTCAATTTTCCATCCCTCTGGTGTACTCATTTCAAATTTTTCTGCAAAACCAGAGGTAGCAATTACAAATTCTTTAGTGTCTTTTATATCTTTATCATTTAATGTTATTTCATATCTCTTTGCATCAGTTTTATATTCTGCATAAGTCTTTTTACCGGTATTTGTATAAAGAATAACATTACCATCTGTTTCATCACTATTTATATATATTGTGCCAGATGTATCATTCGCAGTGACCTTAAAGTATTTAGTATTAGTTTTACCAATAACAGGTTTTTTAGTATCTGTTTTTTCAGAGTCAGTAGAGGTAGTGTCACTTTCTGGCTCTACATATCCTAAAGCTCCTGGTGTTTCTGATTTATATTGATTTAATTCAGAAACTTCTGAATAAACTTGAGGCAATTTAATTGTGCCATCATAATCTTCAATAGCTTCAAGAATAGGATTATTAAAACTATCAAAATCATTTAAAACATAAGATTTTCCACTAGTAATTATTCTAACCATTCCTATATCATTAACCCAATAATATCCATTTTTAAAATATTTTGGAATAGTAACTTCATATAAGTTTTCAATTTTTAATGGTGTATATTCTGCTGACCTAAATAATTCAAAATTAGTAAATGCATGAACTTCAGCAGTTGTTTTTATATTATGATAAATTGTGCCTTCATATGCTTGTAAATTACATTCCTGATTAGGTTTTAATCCATATAAAATTCCATCTGTAATATAATCTTTTGTGATTTTTGTCTTATTAACTTTATCTATTAATAAATCATTTGCAACACCTAAATCACTTAACTGTTTATACAAATCTGTATCTAATACAACCGTTTTATCTAATCCATCTGACATACTTAAATATGCTTGGCCACCACTTAATATGTTATAATTATAACCAGATATTGTATATCCATCATCTCTGAAACGTTCAAATGATACATAATCCAATAAAGTATCTTCACTATAATATACCAATTTATCATCATTTTCTAAAAACATTGTAGGAATATTTTCTTCTTGTGTTAAATCAAAAAATGCATGATAAGTTGTGTCTGCCGTTTCTAAGTCAGAAACATCATCAGGAAAAGCAGTGCTATATGAAGCTAAAGAATAAAATTTGTCTTTATGCATTACATAAAAATTACCAGTTTCTAATTCACTTTCATCAACTATATTAGTTGATGTTTCTTTCTTTATTTTTGCTGAATAATCTTTAGGGGCTTCTTCTTTTGGTTTTATTACATCTTTTACTCTATCTAACTGTGAACATCCTGTTAACATTGTTCCAGTTAATACAAGTAAAAGTATTGAACTGATTAATCTTTTTTTCTTCATTATAAATACTTTTTTCTCCTTTATTTAGTATAATTAATAATATTACTACTATATATAGTATCGTATTTTACATATAATTTCGTACATTTATTTTACAAAAAAATAGTAGAGGCTTATATTTCCTCTACTATTTTAATTTCTAATATTAATTATTACATTTCCATTTGAATAGCGTCTAATTGGTCTTGTTTTTCATTAATCATGCCATCAGTTTTATCTAACTTAGCTTTTGTCTTATCATGATTATTATTTTCCATACCAAGCTGTTGCTTTAATTCTTTAAGTTTTACTTGCTCATTTACAATTATCTTATCAAAGTCATTTGCTAAATCACTGATTTGTCTTGACATATCTTCAGGACCTTCAAGCTGTATTTCATCTATTCTATGTTTCATCTCATCTTTTAAATCAGAAATTGTATTTTCAATTTGAAGCTGAGCCATTTTTAAATTATCTACACTATTTTCAATAATAGAAAGTTCGTTTGTATAAGTTGCTTGTAACTGCTTTAAGTCATGTATTTGATTTGATAAGAAATTGCCATACATTCCCATAGCTTGCGCATGTATTTTAGAACCTATACCAGAAACAAAGTTTTTAACACTAGTTCCGATAGATTTAATACGAGTCATTCTAGCCTGATGAGATGCTTCTGCTTTATCCATAGCGATTGAAGCTTTTACTTTTGTATCATTATAAGCATTTTTTACATCTTCAAATTTATCTGCTGTATATCCTTTTGCACTATCAATTATTTCATGAGCTTTTGCTTCTATATCTTCTTTTTTCTGGGATAATTCAGCTTTGGTGTTATCATATGATTCTTTACAATTATTAATACCTTCGTTTACAGCATCTTTTACACCATTCTTAAATTCATGCCATTTTCCAAGAATATTATTTTTGGCTGTTTCTGCTTTTCCTTGTAACTTATGTACTTTTGAACCAATATTTGATAATACATTAACACCTTTTTGATATACGGCTTTTGTTGCATTATTAAATACATCATTTGCTCTATTAGCCATATTATCAATCTGTGTCTGTAACTCATCTACTTTTTTAGCAATTTTATGTTCATGAGTATTTAATTCGTCTTTATGCTCATCAATACTCTTTGTCATCTCTTCAAATGTTGGAACTTTTTGTGCATCTTTATCATATGAATTAGCTATATTTGTATAATATGCTAACTTATTTACTAATGCTTCTTTTAATTCATCATATGAAGGAGTTGTGTTTCCATCTTCTAAAGACAACTGTGCGATATTATCTTTATTAACTTCTAACTGGTCAATACTAGCTTCTGTATATGATATTAATGCATTGGCAGCATCTTGTATAGTCATATCTGCTTTATAATGAGCTGACATTTCTCTTCTTAATTGCTGTACTGCTTCAAATGTATCGCCAAATTCTGCTAATACATTTTTAGCCATATTTACATCATTAATTTTATTATCCATTGCTTCTTTTTCCTTATTATTTAATTCATTAATATCTTCTTCTTTAGAGTCTAATGAATTATTATCATCAATTATTTCAATTGTATCTACTTGTTTTTCATCTTTGGTTGATTTTTCTTCCTCTATTATATCTTCATATACAAAAAATTTAGGGTCTTGCTCTTGCTGTTCTAAATCCTTTAAATTCTCATTTTCTTGAGTTTTATTTGATTCTGACATATATATATTTATTTCCTTTTCTATAATATCCTTAATTCCCCATTAAAATATTATAATTTTAATAAATTATATATAAACAACATCTACGCTTTAGCTTGGATATTGTCTCTATCAAAATTATCTATTATATTATTAATTTCTTTATCTTTTTCATCTATAAATTTGTTTTCTATATCTGCTAATGTCATTATGTCATCATAGGTAGATAAAGTTTCAAATATATTTTTATTATATTTTGATAATTCCTCAGATGATAAATTACCATATTGTGATGTTATTTTATCTAAATATTTATTATTATTTAAACTAATAAGTGGTGTTTTTTCATCTAAAACATTTATAGCTTCATACATTTTTCTGAAATTTGGGATGTAATTAGATTGTATTAATGTTTCCATTTCTAATGCTTCATCTATATAAGTAGATACTAAATCACAATTATTTAATATTCCTATTGCTTTTGTTTCATCATTAGTATTTTTACCTTCATTATCAATAAAAATCATTTTATTAGTCTTAATATCTGATGCTTTTATACTTGTAAAATCTAATGGTGTTAATTTATGACCACCTATATTTGTTATAATATCATTCCAAGGATAAATAGCATCATATTTATTTGCTAAACATACTAAAGCTATATGTTTTTGAGAGTCAATAACTGTTTTATCGAATTTTGCTAAATCTCTAAATAACTGTCTTACTCCACTATCTAAAGCTATAACTTCATCATTAGTATTAATTCCCTCTTCACATATTCCTTTATACCATGTAGATTCCGCTATTTTTGCAATTTCACTTAAAAGTAATACATCATTTTTAGATAATTCACTATTATTCTGTTTCCAAAACATGTTCTTTGTCCTCATCTTTTTCTATAATTTTTTGTGCTTCAGGTGATACTACTAATGATATTGTTCCATAGTATGTTGTTTTTTTGTTATTTGTAACACACTCTAATTTATCAAATTTTGCATCAACTCTTGCATTATTATAGTTCATTTCTATATCACTTGCTAGTGTTTTATCTATAAAACCTAAATCTATCTTTTCATTATCCGGTGTTGCATAAATTTGTACGCATGGCTCCCCATTAAAATATTTTCTTTCTGCTATAATTGGAATCTTAGTGCAATCCGTAAAATCTGTATATAATTGCTTTAAATTTTCCTGTCTGCCATCAAATGTAACACCTTTTAATTTTGTTGTCATTTCTGTAGCTTCTGGTAATTCAAGACCAATATTTTTATATAATTCAGATAAATTCTCATGATATTTTAAAGATGCTTTTTCTTTAATATCATCTGCTTCTTTTTTTGTATGTGTCATCCCTGTATATACTTCAAATGGAGCAATTAAAGATGGTAATGCTTTTAAAGTTTTATCAGAAATTTGACCTTCATTCATTAATCTTATATTTTCATCAGATGATAGCATTGCAATAGTATGTTTAAAAATCTTACCCTTAAATTCCATTGAACTTATAAAATCATATTTTTTCTCAGAAAAATCTTTTATCATACTATTTACAGCAAATAATTTATTAAATTCATCTTGATTATATGTATAAGGTGTATCTACTAATTTTAATCCTTTATCAGTCTTTTCTATAATTGATTGATTATATTCATTTATAATACTCTGATAATCCGCTATATATTTATATATAATCGGTATAGTATAAATATCTTTATATGTTTGTACCCATGCTTTTTTAAATGACATAAATGTATCATAATCATGAATTATTGAAATGAATTTTTGTGGCATTGACTGCCATTCTCTGATTTTTGCATAATTTTTTGCTGCATAATCGAGACATTCATTCCATGTCATTTTACCTTCTGCTTTAGGATTTGTTTCTAATATTTCATTTAATTCTCGTCTTAACATATTTTTACCTATATATACAAGTTTATTACTTGTCTTATATTTCTAAAGAATAATCATCTAAAGACTCTTCTTGTTCTTCTATTAAATCATTATTCTTAGTACTTCTTAATGCTGTGAGTTCTAAATTCTTTTCTGATAATCTTAAACTCTCCAAAGGAACATTTTGTTTTGATAAAATTTCTGTTTTATTACCTATTTGTTTTGATTTTATACAGATTAAATCAAAGTCTTTTGAAATACCTAATTTATCAGTAGATGCTAAAACTTTGAAGAAATCTGTATAATTATCAATATGTGGTATTTTAGAAGTACCATTGGTTCTATTGTCTTTTAATTCATAAATGGTTCTATATATAATACCTTTATTTTTATCAATATCCGCTTGATGTTTTAAGCCTTTTAATTGATAATTCATTCTTTTATAAGTATCGTTATCTATTAAATTATTTTTATATAAATCTTTTGCATGATTTAATAAAGCTTGATATGTACTCATTTTTATTATTTCCCTTATTTTAGCCAGCTCTATTATCTAATTCATCTTCGACTTCGATATTATCTAAATCCTCGGCTTCGATATTTGTGAGTGACTTGCTACCTAAACGCTTATATCTGTCTAAAGCAATTCTATCTGCTTCAACTCCAAGAGCTATAGCGTCATTTTCCATTTTTTCTAATTGACTTTCATTTATTAAATCTTCAGATAATAGATTAGTAATTGCTATATTATATATTTCTTTTCCATTTACATTTACATAGTCATTATAATAACTTTTATCAAAGAAATTATATATATCAGCAAATGATATTTCACTTCTGGTTGACTGCTCTTTTCCACTTTTTAATAAAAATGTTAAATCAGTTACCGCCTGCTCATATACAGCAAGCATTAAATTTTCTATTGGACTTAATGAACTATGTGTTGTTTTAAATGTTTGAAATATAGATTCGTTTGTACTTCCTTTTGTACGTGACATATTTTTTCTCCTTAAAATACATTAGATAACATAATATTTGTTATTTATTGTGATTAGTGTGCTTTTGCATTCTGCTTTAATAAATAAGCTTGATACTCTTCAAGAATTTTTCTTGTTTTATTTTCATATTTCACAATATATAATTGATGACAATATGGACATCTTCTTATATCTCCTTTGTGTGCAACTACTCCAATTTCGTTGCCACACACCGGACAATCTTCATAGTAATAAAACATATTTTTTATCTTGCTCCTTTGAAAATATAATATTTGAGTAATTATATAGTTTACCCCTCTATATTAAGTATCGTTTTAGGTTATACTTTTCGGACATTTTTTATAAAAAATTTTTAAAATAAAAAAAATAGACCTATCTTTTAAAGATAAGTCTATAAATACAATGATTATTTATTTTGAGAATTAATAATTATCTGTTGTTTTGTCTGCGGATTTACTAAATAATTATGTTCTTCTTGAGGATATGATTGTATAAGCTCATATTGACTATTAAATAATGTTTTGGCTAAATTTATATCTATATTATTTATACAACTAAAACATAATATAGATGTTTCTTTATTTTTTCTATTCTGTTTTGATGCTAATACTAAATAACCATCATTATTAACTTGTGCAAAAAAATAATATAATGATTTATAAAAATATTGCTGTAATTCTTTTTGTTTATAATGTAACATTAAATTGTTTGTGAAATCAGCACTTGGTTCTTCTAACATATCTTTATCAATAGGACATATCTGACCATTGATAATTCCACCTAAAAACCCCTCTCTAGCTAACATTCGTGTTAAATTATCATCATCTTCCGGACTTGATAAATCAAATGTAACATATCCGCATGATGGATTTAAATTTAAATAACTATAACAATCTTCTATTTCTGTAAAACTTACAAACATTTTTTTTGATAAATCTATATAATAATAATCAGTATCAGCCCATGTAATAACATGAATTACATCACTCATATATATTACCCACTTTCAATTTATTTTAATATTTTCATTTTAATTGTTTTTATAATTAAAAAAATAACAAATATAACAGCAATTATTAATACAATAATATTTTTAATTTTATCAAAAAGACTTTCTGAATTTGTAGTATCTTCTTCATCAGAGTCAATTGTTTCTGTATCTTCTCCTAATGTTTTTTTACTATTTTCTTTTTTATCTTCTGAAGTGTTAAATTCGTTATTTCCTACTTTTTCCCATTTACTATTAAAATTATTTAAATATTGCTGTAAATCTCCTACAGCTTCTACATCATCTTTTGTGTATACTAACATTGGTATTTCTATACCATCTGTTAATGTATAATCATTTTTGTCTTTATTTAATAAACTGTTATCTATATATACAAAATATTTAGCTGTACCACTACAAGTTGCTGAAATTTGATAATTACCTGCTGGTAAGCAATAACTTCTTAAATATGTTCTATCTTTGTTATATGTAGTAGACATATAAATTGTATTATAATAAAGCATATCTGAATATGTTGCTCCAGTATCTTCATTATAAAATAAAAATGATATATTTTGTTGGTCAGCATCTTCACAAAAATTAAGTTTTAAATTAATTTTACATTTATATTGATTATAACTTTCTTGTGAGTCATTAATTTTTATTTCATCATCAATATCGCCTTCATACTGCAATTCTTCATCTGTTGGAGCTTCTTGTTCAGTATCAGGTGTTACTGACAATGAATCGGCATATACTACAGTTGCAAAAGTAGGTACTAACATACAAGCAATTAACATAAAAATAATTATTGCTCTAAATATTGTTTTCATATTATTTTGATTATTCTTCACTGTCTGAGCTTTTATTTTCATAATCCACTCCTAAATCTTCATTTAATATTTCATTATATTCTTCTATTTTTGCTTGTTCTTCTTCCTGTAATACTTCTTCTTTCATTGCTTGAATATTATAATTAGCCTCTTGGTCTAATTCATAAACAACATTATCTATTGTATATACTAATTCTATAATATCATTTTTACTATTATCTTCTTGTGTACTATAACTTGTTATTGAAAATGGATTTATTGCTTGAATATTACCAACATAATTTTCTTTTGCTTCTTCTACTGCTTTATTAGAAACAATTGCCATCATAAATATAGGTGTTTTATCTAAATTATCCGGATTTGCCAAAGCTTTCATATGTCGTAAAATATTACTCCATAATATCCTAAATTCCGGTTCTGTAGGACTCTTTGTTATTATTCTTATTTTTACAAAATTATTATTATATCTATCTAATATTAATTCTACTGCTAATTTTGTTACTTCCATTGTTCTTATTAACTGTGGATTTTTTACATCTTCTTCTATATATTGCTGATAACAAAAAGATGCTTTAGGAAAATTAGTTACTTCATCATAACCATTTATACTATTTAGAATTTCATCAAAATTAATTTGTTCCATATTTTTATTATAAATCCCCCTTATTTTTTATAAATTACACGATTTATGATATATTTGTGCTATAATAACTATGTTGTTCTTAAAAAGGGTACCTTTAAAAGAGTACCCTTTAAAAAAATATTAATTAGAATTATTTTTACTGAAAAATATCATCGAGTTCAGCATCTAACTCATCGGGAATGTTTGTAAAACCATCTTCTGATTTTGTACTTTCCTGAGTTGGAGTATCTTTACTCTGCTGCTTAACTTTAGGTGTGATTGTAAGGTCATCAGTCTTTGGATTTGTAATGCCAAAATACTTAGTATAAAGGACATCATTACCTTTCTCATCCTGCTTTGTATATTCACCATTTGCAAGTCCAGTAATAAATGTTCCAGTTACAAAGTTATCTTTGAAGTCGATATTATCATATTTATTCTGTGCATTCTGAATTGCATTAGAATTATAAGATGTTGTACCATTATAAATATTTATAATGTGTGTCTGTCCAGGCGTATTAATAAGTAAATCATAATGCTCTTTCTTTGGAGTTCCAGCTTTACTCATATTGCCCTTCTCATCTTTATATCCAGCAAATACCAGCCTTCCACGAATAACTGTAATACCAGTATCTTTAGTTTCACCATCTTTTTTACTTACATAAGAACCAGTCTTAAGTGATAAACTCTGTCCATCTTTTAACATATATGATTTGTTATCATTTGCTACCTTTACAAGTGTTATATTATCACCAACCTGAAACTGACTTAAATCTACGTCAGGTACTTCCATTAATGCAGACTTTGTTTCAATGCTGCCATTTCCTTTGCCAGAGCTTTTATACTGTTCATACTCTAACTTTACAATATGGTTATCTGCAATAATATCAAGAAGCTTTCCTGAAATAATTTCTACACCTGGTTTTCTGTTTGTATACATATTTTTCCCTCCACAGCCATATTAGGCTTTCTTATATTTTTTATAGCGAATTTTTCTCCGCTGTCTATATTTTTCACAGCAATTTCAATTTAAAAAATTCAAAGTACTGCTTTCTACATAATAAGTATCGTAAATAAACGGACTTTTCTATTATTAATTTTTATTTTTTTAAATTTTTTTTAAAATAAGTGTCCGAAAATTGTTTCCAATTCAGATACTAATTATGTAGGGAATTTTATGCCCTTTTTTACAACTTAATACTTTTACTGTAAACAAAGCACCATTTATATTAAGGAGAATTATAATGATTGTTGATTTAAATTCTATTAAAAACAAAACTGATTTCTGGGATTGGGTAGACATACGTAAGGCTTATGATAATGGATTATGTGATGAAGCGATTACAAGAGCAATTAACAAAATGATGCCTTATATTAAGCAAAGAAAATTTGTAGTAGAAAATAAGGTCAAGAATACTGATGATGCAGATGATTTTGAGCAGATGTGTTTTATAGGTATTATGTCTAGCTTCAATGGTTGGAAACCATTTAAATATATATTATTTGATAATACAATAGTATATGATAATAATTTACATCAAATGGATGAGGCAAAAGAAGTTCAGGGAAGATTAGGATATTCTTATTTTAAAACAGTTATAAATAGACAGGAAGTTGATTTATACAGAGAACTTAATTCTCGTCATGATGTGCTGTCTGCTAATGGTGAAATTGTAGAAATTGATAATGCATATAAAATTAATGGGAAAAATATAGCTAAAATTAATGAAACCCATTTTGAGGATAATTTAATCAAGAAGGATTTGATTGATAAATGGAATGAGCTTACAGAAGTATTAGAGGATGAAAAGAAAAGAAAAGGAATTAAACGTGCTAATTATGATAAACGTAGACGTAAAATGAAAAAATTTATTGCACAGAAAAATATTACTTATAATGATATAGCTGTTAATTAATTATATCATTTACATAAAAATACCACCTATCTTAATTGATAAGTGGTATTTTTTTATTGAATATTCACTTTTTTTATAAATTATAACCAATTACAGTAATATCCATATGCGTTAAGATAAGACCAATTTCTAGTATGGAACATAGGACCACTTTTACCACCACTTGTTGTACATTCAAGTACATATGGTTTTCCACCCTCATCCATCTGTCCATCACCATCTACATCCATAGGTCCAATATAAATTATTGTATGGTTACTAGCACCAGTAGTTCCATTACTTCCTGCATCTGCTGACTGATTTTGTCTAACAATTACAGTACCAGGAGCTAACTTACTAACATCTCCACCTATTGCAGCATATCCATTAGGACAAGTTCTAAGTAAATCTACTGTAGTTGGGACTCGTTTGATAGCTACCATTCTAGGGTCATCATCAGGAACTCCTTGTGCTTTTAATGCTTGGAATATACATCTACTTACATATCCTGAACAGTCTGTATTACCGCCTGTTGCATATAAGTTTCCTCTTCCACTATGACCATATACAAATGCACCATTACATAAAGATAATCCTTGATTGATTAATTCTTGTTTTCCCTCGGTTGTACCTGCGTTTATAATACCAGGAGCACCGCCACCCGCGGGAACTAATCCATTATTTGTTGTTATAGTACCTAATGAATTAACAACATTCTTTATTGCTTCATCATCCATCCAACCTTCAGCACCCATAAAGTAAACATTAAATTCTTTCCAATTTGTAACACCATCTACATAATGTGTATCATATGTACCAATCATTTCTTCAACTTCTTTAATCTCATCTTCAGATAATACATTATAACGAGTTGTAGGAATTGTTAATCCCATAACTCCATTAATATTTCTAATATCTGATTTATTTGTTAAATCCATTGCTACTTTAACATGACCAGCACAATGTCCTTTACATTTATAAATTGTTGTTGGTATTGGATAAGTTAATACTTTTTGAACCGGTTTATTGTCATAATGGTCTAAAACTTGTTGTGTTCCAGTTTGAACAGTTTCATATCCTGAGACATCTTTAAATTTATATGCAATTAACTGATATTTTCCATTACTTGCATATACAGGTCTATAATATATGTATTCTCCTAAACCACCAGAATACCATGAACTATTTGGGTTTCCACTTGGAGCAGAAATATTAAAGCCTAAATCTTGTAATTCTTTTTGTGTATAAAGTCTATTACTTGTATTATGCCTTTTTGCTGCTGTCATTGATGACCAATTTGTATCATTTGCGATAGTCTTTCTATTATTTTTAGTAGAAAGAGAATGACTACTAGATTGAACCCATAAACCTTGTTTTGAAGATTTAGTATCTGCACTTATAACAGTACTAGTTTCATATTTTGTTACCCACTGTTGACTATATACAGGGTCCGTTCTATAAACAGGAACTTGTTCTGTTCTATTTAATGTTATGGTATATTTATAAGTATCAGTACCATCATCAGTTATAGTTTTTGTATAATTTGCAGCATTATTATCATTTCTATTAATACAATTGGCTGACCATGCACTAAAATCATTTGCAAATTTTTGTGTGTCTAAATATCCTGTTGCTGTCCATGTATATCCATCATAATTATAAGTATAAGTTTTATTTGCATCATAATAATTAGCTTTACTATAAACTAAATCACTATGATACTTAATATTATTACATCCACTTAAATCATTATGGTATACATCAGTATATGTAACATTATCATATCCATGTGTTAAATCTATTATATTTTGTATATCTTGGTCGAAAATCTTTTGAGGCTTATCTGACTGCCAATCATTATGTTGCTGTCTATAATAACTATATAGTGTAAAGATTTGTAAACAGTTACAGAAGTTTGTTGGATTATTATTTTCATCTTTTATATCTGTAATGTCTACTTCATTATATACATTTTTATTCCAATTATCACTACTTGAATAAAGACCTGTTAAATCAGCTCCATCTTTGGCAGCATTTTTATAACTCGGAATTAATGTATCATTTTCATATTGTGTTGCTATAGTATTTAATGTTTGGAATTGGTTATTGTCTAAGTTATCATCTCCATCACTGCCCCATGAAAACATTGATGAAATATTTGCAACAACTCCCATAATTAATATCATTATCATAGTAAATACCATAATTATTAAAAGACCAATAAGTATAGGTACTATGAATTTTGTAATAATTTTACCTATTGCTTTAAATCCGCTTTTAATACCTGTTGCAATTTTTTTAGGAATGCTTTTTATTCCATTAACAATATTATGTATTCCACCAGTAATATTATTTTTTAATCTATGTGGGAATTTACCATATTCTTTTACATACTCTTTATGATAATCTCTTTTTCTTTGTAACCATGATTTTTTATTTCCACTTGGAGAACGTCTTTCATCTCTTCTATTTCTTCTTTGTTTCTTAACACTATCTTTACGAACATTCTTTAAATCTTTGATTTCTTTTTTCTTTTCTTTATATGATTGTGTTTTTCTTTTATCAATACGTCCTCTTCGTTTTTGAACTTTATCTAAATCAATCTGTTTATCTAATACATCGCCTTTGGCTTTTAAAACATCTTTTTTATCATTATATGAAGATAAACTTATATTTCCTGCTTTATAATTTCTTTCAAGTTTGTCTAAAGCTTTTTGCACACGATTATTGGCTACTTTTCGTCCAGCTTTAATTGATGTTTTTGCTGCTGTAGTTGCAATACTAGTATAAGTTCTTGTAGTTCTAAATCCATCTCCGGTTCTATCATCCATTAATTTATTTGCTACAAGACTTCTACCTTTTGCACTTTGACTATTTACAGCTCTACTATTAAATACACCTAAATTAGCTCCATTTGTCTCAACAAAATCTTCTATTTCTTTAATATCAGCATCAGATAAATCTTTAAACATATTATTTTTGTCTAATTTTCTATCTTTTGCTCTAAGCATTTTCATCTGCTTGTCAGTTCCTTTAAAACCATCAAGCTTCATTTTCCTATTTAATTGCTCATAGTTCTTCTGACGCATCTGATTAAAGTCATAATTAGATGTTTTTCCATGACCATAATTTTCTACTGCATTATTTCTATGAGCTATCTGTTGGAATTTAGCTGTTTCAATTTTAGCGTCAGCAAATACATTTCTTGTTTTATTATCGCTTAAATCTACTTTATCTAAGATATTTCCATTTTTATCTTTTATATTTATAACAGAGCCTTTAGCTCCTTTATTAAGGAATTTATCATAATCTATGGCCTTTACTCCATGACTATTACATTTAGAAACATACTCTCTGTATTTAGTAGATACTTTAGACATGTTTTCAGAAGAAGATACCTCTAACTTAGCGTTAGCGAACATATTTCTTGTTCTACTATCACTTAAATCTATTTTATCTACATTTACACCACGAGAATCTTTTATATCAATTTTCTCGCCTCTTGCTCCAGCATCTAAAAATTTATCATATTCCATTGGTTTTGCACCATGTTGTGTACATTTTGCTACATAGTCATTATATTTTTTAGTTGCTTCAGCAGAATTTACTTTAGAACCTAACTGTACCTTATAATTATCAGCTATATTATTTGTATTATAATAATTCCTTACATCAGTTTGTTTAGTACCTTGTCTATATAAATTAACGACTTCATTAATTGGCATAGCCGCAATAGTTTGTGCTACTCCACCTTTTACAGTACCTACACCTCTGTCTGTATGCTGTCCTTGTCTATCTGAAAAAGTTTCTTCAAATCTATCTGTTAAATGTAATCCTTTTTCAAAATAACTAGCTTCACCCATTCTGCCAGCAAACATATTAGGATTTAATAATAAATTCTGTCCACCATATGCATTATTCATATTACCAAATGGTCCATTTGAATAATTATCAGCTTGATAATTGTAAATAGGCTTACTTTGTGGTTGTGCTACTTTAATTGGTTCATTAATATCATTAGAACTATTAGCTGTATAATTCCAATTTGGTACTTGTCCATAATTATAATCATTATTATTACTAAATGATGCATAGTTATTTGCGTTATCAAAAGTTACAAAAGTAGGACTACTTCCATTATTACCACTAAATCCACTTTTGGCTGTTAGATTATTATTTCCATAATTTTCATAAGGATTACTTACAGTAGGGTTTACAGCATCATTTCTGGTATAATTACTTGATTTAGGCACATACGCATCTACCGGATTTGCACCATAATTTGCTGTTGGTGAATATCCATTATTCTGATTAGAACTTAAACTGCCATTATCAATAGGGTTTCCTGTATGTTTATTTACAAAATTATTTACATAGTCACGAGTTCTTTCTAATGTCATATCATCCTGTCCTGATGACATATTATCATTAACATTAGAACCTACACTTTTATTTACTTGGCTTTGAATAAAATCATTTGTCTGATTACCAAAAATACCTGAACTTGTTTCTGTGTTTTTAGTAAAATCATTTTTGGGAGAAGAACCATTTGATGAATTTGAATTTCCCCATTTTTCTCCAAATGATGTATAATCTGTATAATCATTATTTTTTGACATGTCTATTTTTCTCCTATTTTTACTTTCATGGAGTCTTATTTTTATAAAAATTAATTATTTCTTCTATATATAAGTATCGTAAAATGTATTTGTTTTCGTGCATTTAAATATAAAAAAATAAGAGTTTAATAGTGTGCTTACTATCAAACCCTTATATTTATATTTTAAAAATATCTTATGCTATCATACTTTCATCTGTAGTATTAATAAGCTCAAATATCTTATTCTTTGGATAACGGTCTTTAAATGGAACTACTCTATCACCTAAACAAAGTAATCCAGAACCTTTTTCTGCACCGTTAATATATTTTGTTTCTTCATCAGTAAGATTTACTAAGTCTTTTAAAATACTTATATCCATTGCTGACTGATTAAGTAATATTTTAACAGCACTATTGTTAAGAATTGCTCTTGCTGCCGGACTTGCTAAAAGTTCCTCGGTATTCTGTGTAATTCCACAAGCCGCACCATTCCATTTACGTGAACGTTTCCATATACTCTTTAAGAACTCACTACATGTATCACTTGATAATAATAAATGGAACTCATCAATATAGAACCAAGTAAATATACCTGCACCTCTTGCTTTATTTGCAATCATATTATTCCAAATATCATTTATACATACCTGTAATGCTAATTCTTTTAAGTTACTTCCTACATCTTTAATATTATATATAGTAAATTTATTTGTTATATCTTGATTAGTTCTATGTGCAAAAGTATCAAAATTTCCTGTTGCATATATTTCCATAATTAATGCTAAATTTTGTGCCTCTGTCTGTGGCTGTTGTAATAAAGCATCAAATAAATTCTGTAATGTAGGACAAGCCGCTCTATCAATTGTTGGCTTTCTTCCTGTAACAGGGTCAGGTGAAAGCTGTGCTAAATGCTCAAGATATGGCTGATATATTTGTGTTACACATCTATTTAAAATTGATTTCTGTGAAGGTGTTAATGATTGATGCGCACCTAACATAATTGAAACCATAGATGCAACAGCATCAGATTTTGCAACAATTGGGTCATTACCTTTATCTTGTGAATTATCTATATCAAGGTCTAAAGGATTAATATATATACCATTTCCTGGGGCTATATCAATTACTGAACCGCCAAAAGCTTTTGCAAGTGGTCCATACTCACCATCTGGGTCAATTACATATACATAATCTTCTGGTCTATTAAGTAATGTTGATATAATCTCTTTTTTAGTGAAGAATGATTTACCAGAACCAGAACTTCCTAAAATAAGTCCATTATAGTTCTGTCCTTTTAATCTATTATATACAATAATTGATTTACTTATCTGATTAATACCATAATAGAATCCACCTCTATCAAAAAGGTCTGCCTCACTAAATGGAATAAATACTCTAAGACTTTCTGTTGTCATATATCTTGTTTTATTTATTGCTTTCTGTCCTAATGGTAATGAAGCATTAAATCCATTTTCCTGCTGATATTCAAGTGGTTTAATTGCACATAAATGTTTAGCACTTACAGATTTAAGTGTATTTCCATTAGCTTTTAATTCATCTAAGCTATCGCCAAATATTGTTATATACATACCAAAACCAAATAATTTTTGGTCACGGTCCATCATATCTGACTGTAACTGTTCAAGTCTTTCTTTCTCACGAGTTAAGTTTGTATCAAAAGCAACTGCATTATATCCTTTATTACCGGATTTCTTTTCTTTATCTACAATTTCACCATTGATAAGAGTAATTTTTGTCTGTATTAATTTTGCTGCTTCATCTGCTGCTATCTGTTTATAATTAATACTCATTGTAAACTCAAATGGCATAGACATAATATCCTGCATAAATACAGTAGATAAGAAATTAGGTAATTTCTGCAAATAATATGTTTTTGAATATACTTCATCACTTTCAATATATCCAGGTTTTATTCTATAATATGAAGGACTAATAATATCTTTAATTGTTAAATTCTGATTCTTTAAAGCATCAGCATCTATACATAATTCTTCATTATCATTAAGAATAAAATATGGATTTGTCTTATCATGTGTTATTACATCTGATAAAATAAGTAACCACTCTTCTGCACTAACAAGCTCTAATCTACTCTTTAATAAAGAAAAGAAAGATGTCTCAATATCTCCTTTTATAGAATTAAAGTAATCTTTTGCTTCAGTATTGCTATTTGATGTTGTAGTATATACAATAAATCTACGTGTATTTGTTAATGTGGTACTTTCATTTAATCTCATCTGAAGAACATCATTATATGCTTTTACTAATTCTTCCTGACCCGGTTGTGTTTTTCTTATTTTAATAAGGTCATATTTAGTAGATGCATCCTCTGCGGTATTAATTATGTACATAAATACTGAATCCCCTACAGGCAATCCATTTAACCACGTCTCATAATTATCTCCAAATTCTTCTTGCTCTGCTTTTGATAATGATTCAAATGAAAAATTACCAAAACTAAACATCATAGCATATTGATTATTAAATCTCATCATACCATTTTCAAAAAATTCATCGAATTTAATGAAATTTTGTGCTTTTTTTCTATCCTTTTTATTACTAGCCATTTTAGTCTGAGCATTGGTCTGACCATTATTTATATTACTAGTATTCGTTTTCTTTTTAGTAAATAATCCCATAATTAAATATCTACCCTTTCTTAATGGTATATACTTTTATAACTATCTTTTTTTATTGCTTTAAAAAACTTTTTTCTTGCTTTCTTATCTAAATATTTGAAATTATTATCTCGTGCATCTTCTTTTTCAACATCTGGTATATAATATCTATTCATTGGTAAAATAAAATTATCATATATTAAGATAGGTAATATTTTTTCTAGTGGCATATCATATAATGGTTTAGTCATAAGAAAAAATGGTAAACAACATATAAAAGAAATCATTATTTTAGTTGTACTATCCATATCTTTAGGAAGAACTCCAAACATCATAGCTAGTGATACTGCTACTCCTAATCCACCACACAAAGCTTGTCTCATTGTAAACATACCAAATGTTTTTGCTTCACGGTCTGTAATATCTCCAATTATATAGGTATCTATCATAAAATTTACGCCCCCAATACATCATTTAATACTGTAATTGATTGTTTAGCTAAACCAATTGTTGCCATTCCAACAGCTATTACAGGTACTATTCCACCTAATGTTGCAAGTGAAGTTCCAATATCTACTTTTAAATTTGCGGCTCCACCCATCAGTTTAGACCCTAACGTTCCTATTAATACTATTGCGGGGCCTTGTAGACATAACGCTATATATTTTTTAATATAACGTCCAGCACTGCCTGACCATCCACCATCTGTAACTAATCCAACAGCAATAGGCATAAATGCAGCTCTTACAGCCATTTCTATTAGTCTTGAAAATAGTATAAAATACATTGAAATTTTCATTATTAATCCCATTATATTTCCGAATAATACTAAAATCATTGCAATAAAGATAGCGTGCCAAAAACTTCCTATATTATCTTTAGTATATATATCTTGTAATGGTGCTTTTTTTGATTCTGAACTGACTAGAGTTGCTATATCTTGAGATAATCCATCTCCAAAATCACATAATGACCCGGATAGTTGGACTAGCCCAAATCCAAAAAAATACCTTGTAAAACTTTTAACAAACCTTTCAAACGAAAAAGTTTCATTCATCGCATCTGAAAAAATACTAAATAAAAAAAATAAAGTCATTAATGCTAATCCAACTGGTTTCAGACTATTTTGAATTGCATTAATCAATGAAGTAGCACCATTATAATTAGATAAGGTACCCACATTTGCTACTAAATTTCCCATATCAGCACAGTCAGCAACCATCTTATAAGCATCATTGGCAATTTCTACAAATCCTTCTGTACTTAATATTCCCATTATTTTTTCTCCTTACTTCATTAAATATTAAATTTAGCCCTAACCGAATAAAAGCTAGGACTAAATTTAATTAAAATTATTTTAGAAAAATCCTACAATTGTACTTCCAAATAATGTCTTAAAGAGAATCAGTGCGATACCTACAATTAAATCTCTTGCTCCGCCATTGATTGCCTCTGGGTTTCCATCATTTCTAAGAGCTAAGATAATTTTCATACCGCCCCATACAGCAAAAATTACACCAATCCAAGGAAATAATTCCATTACCTGATTGATTACTTTCTTTACCTTGTCACTTCCGTCAATTGCACTTGCAACAAAACCGTTTTCCATTAAAAAAATATTTGCCTTTGTCCATAATGTACTAATCTGATTAAACATATCTTATGTTCCTACCTTTCGATTATAAAAAATATTATTCTTTTTATTTAACCACTATATATAGTAGTTATGCTTTTATCTGTCTCTATATATAGTATCTAAATCAGTAACATTTTTCGGACATTTTTTTATTATTTTTTTGTATTTTGTATAAAAATACTAATTTTATGTTTTTATAGCACTAAATATATGTATAAAATTTATAAAAAATAAAAAAGTGAAAATAAAAAATAGAAAAGTAAAAGTAAAAACGATACTAAATATAGCAAAGAATTGAATAGCGGTTAATCGCTTGGATTAACACTCGCCTTAAGTAGTTAATTAAGGAAATCGCCAAATTGGTACATACTATACGAATTTGAGTCGATAGCTAAGTATGGACTAGCTATAAAAACATCCAGTGTGGGAAGCTAAAATTAATCCTCGGCATCAATTGTACAAATCCATCTATGATTGGTGTTGGTCAGGAGTTAAAGGTACTGCAAGACTTCATTAAGCCTAAACTTATTGACATATTATTAGTAGTATATATATTTACATAATAATTAAATAAGCAAAGCCTTAGTCTGGAAATAATGGGAAGTGCATTATTAATACGGACATAAAGGATGAAATGGTTAAAATTAGAGTACGGGGGCAAAAAATTATCATCATCAGATAATTTGTCGTGGGCTACGGTATTAAGGTCCAGGGAACTGCATAGATTAGGAGAAATCCTTACGCTGGTAGAAAAGCGACTTGTCGCCAGTAGAAAGTGTATTGAATTTATTTAAAATGGATAAATTCAGGTGCAGATGGATATTCATACTATACAATACGGAAACCTAAAGTGACAGGAAGTATATATTATTTCCTTTTTACTTTTTTTGTATATATGGAGTTGTGTGCGTTCTATCCCTACGATAGGGATAGTGCGCCCTTCTCCTACCAAGCCGTATTCCTTAGCTCTAGGAAGTGTACTTTACAAGAACATTATGTCAAGAAAAAACATAATTTCTTTAAAAAATAATACAGTTTATGAAAAATAACACTACTATTCTTGTCATAGCGTATATTGCTATATAAAATTAATACAGTTTCAAAAATAATACCAATACAAAATTAATACAGTTTTTATTTCGCTATGACATATATAATATATATAAGAAAAAATAAATAATAAAAGAAAAGTAATAGCTTATATGCTTTAGCTTATAAGCTTAAAACACTATCGTTAGATAGTGTTTTCTTATTATATACTGTTTTATAAAAATAATAATATTGAATAATAGAAATAAGATATAAAATACGATACTATTTATATAAAGAAAAACTAATATATATAATAATTATAATTAGTTTAAAAATATAAAAGATATATATTATATATACATATTGGAGAAAATAATAATGATGAATAAAGAAAAATTAAATGATATAAAATTATATGGATTATATAAAGATTTATATAATAGTATTTATCGTAATTTAAGTGAAATACTTTCAGATTTAAATGATAACGTATATTTTTCAGATATAGATAAATTTGATAGTTTTCAAAAAATTAATGATATATATTATAAATTAAATACTGATTATACATTAGAAGATAATGAAGATAAAATGTTAAAATCAGTAATTTATTCTTCTATTAGATTTTTAGATAATTCTTTTGAAGAGAAAATACAGAATGAATCAGATATTAATATTGAAACATTTAAAAAGAGTTTTGGTATTGTATGGCCATTCTATAAAGAATATATGAATGAAACCTATAAATTAAAAGATATGACTAATCTTAAACCATTCCCTTTTAAAGGCTGTGTTAATGATGGTGGTAAGGTTTATGACAATATTAAAGATTTAAATATTACTAAAGAAAATAAAAGATTAATTCAAGATATAATTTTATCCGTTCAAGAATATGCTGAAAATAAAGAAGCTGAAAGAACTAATATAGCAAATGAACATAATCAGATTGAATTAGATTTTAATGATGAAGAAAACGAATTAGAATTATCATAATGGAGAAAATTATATATGAAAGATATACAGACATTAAAGAAAGGATATGAAGATAAAGAATGGGAAAAATTTAAAGAAAAAATTCTTATTCAAGAAAATCAAGATATTCCTTCTCATGATAATAGTATGTTTGATGATGAAAAATTTAATGATATAGAAGAACAAGAATTAGACTAAGTAATATACTTAGTCTTTTTCTTTGTGTTATCTATGGGAATCAATTACAAGCTATAGCACCAAATTCATATAATTTAATGCAGTTTCATAGTATTCAGTAAATAATTAAGGGTATAGATAATAACTATATCCTTTTAAATTGCACGAATTATAAAGCATATATGATATAATTAATATATGAATAATAAAAAAATACTATTATTGATTATAAGTTAATAAGGGGCAAATAATAATGATTACTAATGAACAATTATTGTTATTAGAAAAATATTTAAAAGAAAGTAATAATATTGTATTTTTCGGTGGAGCCGGAGTTTCTACTGAAAGTGGTATTCCTGATTTTAGAAGTAAAGATGGTTTATATAATAATATGGGAGTTGATTTTTCAAAATATAAACCAGAATATTTATTAAGCTTTGCTTGTTTATATCACGAACCTGATGTATTCTTTGAGTTTTACAGGCAGAAAATGGACACTAGAAACTATAAGCCTAATATTACGCATAATGTATTAGCTAAATTAGAAGAAATAGGAAAATTATCTGCTATTGTTACGCAAAATATTGATGGTTTGCATCAAAAAGCCGGAAGTAAAAATGTTTATGAAATTCATGGTACTACTTCTGTTTGTCATTGTATGAATTGTGGTAGAGAGTATGATGGAAACTACATTTTCGACTGTGATGAGAATATTCCTCATTGTCAGTACTGCGGAGATGAAGATGCTATTATAAGACCTAATGTAGTCTTATACGGAGAAAATCTACCAGAATATACTTTTGCAAAAGCAATATCAGCTATTGAAAAGGCAGACTGCTTAATTATTGGCGGTACATCTCTTACTGTATGGCCAGCAAATACATTCCTTAGTTATTTTAAAGGCAACCATTTAATCATTATTAATAATGAACATCTTGATATTCCTATTAATGAGAAAACAGACCTTAATATAACTGATACATTGGGAAATGTATTTACAAAAATTGATGAAATGTTTAAGGGGTAATATATGGATATAAATAATATTCCAGATAAATTATATAAAGAAATAATAGATAAAGACGGACAGAAAATGGTCTTTGATTTGAATTTGGAGAAAACTAAAAATACTTATATTAAGCTTCAAAATAAATATAATGAATTAAAAGAAGATAAAGAAAAGAAAAAACTTTTTAAAATCTTGATAAATATTCTATTTTGGATATTTAGTATAGTTAGTATAATAGCAGCTTTTAATTCTTATTCATTAATAGCACTTTTATTTTTAGTTATGGCTTTAATAATATTTATATATAATGATGAACAAAATTATGGATATGGAAATCCTATTTTTAGATATTATTATGTAGAAACAGAAAAATATAGAGATGTTAATATGCACCCTTTAGATATTATGGGTATTTTAGAATTAGAAGAAAAAATGGTATTAATATCAGAAATCAATACATTAGATGAATCCTATATTTCAAAAATAAATATATATGATAATAATGATATAGATTTTTTGTATATAGACAAATATCAAGTACCTCATACCATGCAAATTGTATCAAACAATACATTATATGGAAGAAATATAAATATATATTATAGGAATATAGATTATATTTCTATAGAAAATAATGTTTATAATTTAGATATTACTCTTCCACTTAAATACTCTAAGGAATATAAAAAATTAGTTAATTAAAAAGGAGATATATATGGATAATATAATTAATAACTTACCAAATGAAATACATAAGGAAATTACTGATAAAGATGGAATTAAAATTAATTTTGATATAGATAATATTAATAAATTAAAAGATATATATAATGATTTAACAACAACTAAATATGAACAATCCAAAGAAAAATATATGATAGATAAAAAGAAATTTAATATTAAAAGTATTATTATATTTTGCTGTTTAGTTATATCATTAATACTAATGTTTGTTTCTGTATTTATAGATGAAATGTTGTTGTTTATTGCAGGTTCAGTATTAATAATATTAATAACATTATTTGGATTTATTAATAATAAAAACCCTAAAAATAGCTATAATTTTATGTATAAGAGTTGTCAAAAATATTATGAATCCAATATGGATGAAAAAGATATTAATGAAATATATAGATTAGAACACTTATTTCCTATTCTTCAAGAAATAAGTGATTTAGAAACTGATAAACCAATTAAAATTCATGCAAATAGTCGTGGCATTGATATTTTATATATTGATAAAAATAAATATCCTAAAACTATAGAAATAATACCATATGTAGATTTACAAATAGCATCAATAGATTTTAAAGATATTAAAAATATTGAAATTACAAATAAGGATTTTTCTATTATTAATATTACTCTCCCACTTAAATATTCTGATACATATAAAGAATTAACTTATTAGAAAGGATAATAAATATGAATAATAATTGTATAAATAGTCTTAATAATACTTATCAACTTACTGTAGATGAAAAAACAATTCCATTTAATGTGTCAATTTTAAATATTGGTGATGACAAAATAAGTAATCTTAAGAAAGCTAATATTAAATCAGCAAATAAAAAAGATATAATATATGATTGTATATTTTTAATTACAGGAATTTTAATACTGATTTTTATAGGCATTGAGAACTGTACTCCCAGAACATCAAATATATATAATATATCAATTCAAGCTATTGTAATTCTTACTTTTTTATTAACTATTGAAGTTATGTATATATGTTTTAAGAAAGCGTTTTTTGATATAGAAGGAATAGGTGAAATTAAAGGTTGGTATACTTATCAGACTGCTTCAGAAATAGCTTTTGCACTTAATAATATAGAGCCTAATTCGGAAATTAAGCTCATAAAAGATATTGTAAAAAAGAAAAGTCCAGATACTTATTTACAAATAAAGGACAATGATACAAAAAGAATTAATACATATTTTTTAGATGACTTTTTCTGGGATATACATAATAAAGATGAAGTTATATTGACAGCTAATAGCACAGAAATTAATGATATAAAAAGTAAGCATCCGGTCTATGAGATGAAATTACTGGTTCCAGCATGGATTGCAAACGAATATTTTTTATATAGTGATTTAATTAAATAAAAGGATGAATAAAATAATGACAAATACACAGAAAAATGAAATTTATAAAGCAGCATATGAAAAAGTAAAACAAGATGAAAAAGAAGAAATTATAAGACATCTGATATTATTAAGTGTTGATGCTTTATTCTATTTAATGATACAAATTTCTGATGTCAAATCAATAGTAATACACATAATTTGTTATATATGCATTACGTTATCTGGATTATGTTCTATATGGTTTATTTATCATAATCATAAATATGTTAAAGATTTCGCTAATGATATTAATGACAGATTATTTGATATTCATAAAACAAATCAAGGAGACTACGAACTAAAGATTGATGATTATACTGTTCTTACTGTATTAAAAAATGAATTTCAAGAATAAATATATATAATAATACCCACCTTTTTAGGTAATGTCATTAAGTTAAGCTAAAAATTGCACCCTTCTCTTTTTCTTAAAACGAAGAGGCAGGGGTATTTTGGAAAGGATTGTGTATGAGATACAAAAGTTATTCTACCTGCGATAGTCAAGGTCGTTCTCAGATAAAAGAAATATATGAAACTTCGTTTCCAAAAAGTGAAAAGTTTCCTTTTTGGGTTTTAAAACAGTGCGCAAAGGAAAATAATGTTCGCCTTGATGCAATTATTAACCACAATACAGATAAAATTATAGGAATGAGTTTCCTTATTTTCTATGATGACATAGCCTATCTTATGTATGTAGCAATAGATAAGAAACACAGAAATAAAGGCTTTGGAAGTCTTGTATTAGAAGATTTAATTTTCAGACAAGTTGATGCATCTATTCTTCTTTGCATTGAAAGGCCATCTGCGGAAAAAGAGGATATAAAAGCACGTAGAAAAGATTTTTATTTAAGAAATGGTTTCTATGAAACAGGATGTTTTATAGAAGATTCTGATGTTGAATATGAATTTTTATCTTCTTCAAAAGAAAGGATTATCACGGAAAATGATTTAAAGAAAAGATATTCGCGTATGACAAGAAATCCGTTGATGAAATTCATCATTAAAAATACATTTGATAGCAATATCAATTTTATTGATTAAAGAGGTATGCATTATGTTAAAAGTAATTAAAGGACACGAAAAGTCAATAGCAGATGTTATTAGAACTAATCTTAGAAAAATAAACAGAGAAAAATGTTCTTGGTTGAAGGAGAATAGTCCCATTACACCAACAACTGATAATAACCATGATTTTTATTTATATGATGACAAAAAGTTGATAGGCGGTTTATTAGGTCACATACAGTATGGTTGGTGGCATGGAGATTGTTTATGGATAGATGAGGAATATAGAGGTCAAGGATATGCCTCAAAATTAATGCATCAAGCTGAGATATATGCTGAAGATAATGGCTTAATTGGGATTTATTTTGAAACTTGGGATTTTCAAGCAAGACCATTCTATGAAAAACTGGGGTATACTGTTTTTGGCGAATTGTCAGATTACCCATTTGGTTCTACGTTTTATTTTATGATGAAGAAGTTAGGAACTCCTTATCAAAGACGTTTAAGGGCATTAGCACTTAAGAATGGACTTGATGATTTTTGCTAATTTTATTTATTTGAATTTCATACTGCGCTGGTATTGACTGCGAGTGCTATGAAGATTTGTTTTGCAGAAAGGGAAAATAGCATGAATAAAAGAATGATTAAAGCTTTGAAAGATAAATGTATCTATGTTGATATTGATGGCACATTGGCAGAATATCGTTTTAATAACCATGTGAGTGCAAAAGACGGAACTACTAATGGACAAACTATGGAAGAGATAGAAAATCATGTTTTCCTACATAGTAGGCCATTAAAAACCGTAATAAAGATGCTTAAAAAAGCGAAAAAACGTGGTATATGGATATGTGGTGCTATTATATCGCCTATAGAGCTACTAGATAAGATTGTATGGCTTGAGAAAAACTGTAAAGGTATTGAATTTAATGGAAAATTTTGGTTTGTATCTGAAGAATATTGGGACACATTTCTTAATTACTTTAATTGCGGTAAGAGTGATTACGATATTGTTACACAGTATGGCATTATTATCAAAGGCTCGAAGAATTGCATGTGGGATTGGAATATAAACCATAATTTTCATAAATTAGAAGAAACTGTGTTTATTGATGATGTGTTGCCGTACTTAAAATACGCAGAGGAGCGAGGTGTTACTGCTTATCACATTAGCAGTTTTATTGAATAATGATATGTAAAATATAAGAATCGTTATTTCTTTCAAAAGGCGAGATAACGATTCTTTTTTTTGCTATATAAATTGAAATATGCTTTGGGTGGTATCTTCCTTTCATTCCAAGAAGATTTATGCAAATAAAAAATGCCTACCGTTGGTTTTATATCTCGATAGGCATTTTCTTTTGATTTTGTAAGTTCTTAACTTAATGTTTGTTTTAAGCTTTATAATTTTGAAAATTCTTTACATAAATCAAATAATCCATATTCAGTAGACAATTCTATTCCATGTTTCTTTAGCATATCAATATTTAATACAGAAATTATATCTTTTCTTACATAAGCACAATCAATCTTAAATTTTGAATAGAATTTATTCTGATTAATACTTTTATATATTTCTAAAGCATATGTACATAATGCTAAAGCACTTCTATAATTATCTAAAATAATATCAATTTTTATCATATTAATACAGGCATTATAGATATAATGATAATCCATTATATTTAAATTATCACTTTTAGCTTTATTCTTCAAAATAATAATTACAGTATTATAATAATTGTATGCTACAAAAAATGATTGCTTTTTTAAATAACAAAAAGCTAATTTAGATATAGACTTATAATATTGAGGATTTATATATATGCTTTTATTATAATAATCAATAGCTCTATCTATACTATTTTCTTTAGACATTATTTCTGCTTTATATAAATATACATATGAGTCATAAATATTATTACAGCATTCATTATATATCTGAAAAGCTATTTGAGGTTTTTCTATTAAACTATCGTATATTCTTGCCTCTACTATTTTAAAACTATTTCCTAACTGATTTATATTATGTTCACAGATATTTATAATGCTTTTATTATCCATATAATAATCTAATTTATTTTTCTTACAAAATAAATTGAAATAAAAAAACATATAAACTACTGCATATTTACAATGGATATACATATCATTATCTTTATCATCCCATAATGGAAGTTGTTGCTGCTTTAATATTTCTAAAATATCAGAACTTATTTTGGCATAATTATTATATATATCTTTTATATATTTCTTATCTCTATGCTTACAATAATTTTCATTTAATAATATTGACTTAATATAGTGTTTATTATGTTTTGAAAAAATCTTATATAAGCTTATTAAATCATCATATTCATATTTATCAATTAAATTATTTTTTAAGCAATACTCTATTGTATCAGATAGAGATTTATATATTATATATTTATTATATTGTTTATATGTATTATTTAAATAATCATCATCTAAACAAATAATAGCATCTGATAATGATAAGATTTTATCTTGATTACTAATATTTATTTTTATATCACTTTGTATTTCATACACGTAAATTCCCGCTAATTCAAAGAATAATTTGATATTAATACTATCAGTTATATTCTTGCTTTGATATATTAATGTAATTAATTTCATATATATTTTTATTCTCCCATAATTATATGTGCAAAATCTTTTGCCATATTACATCTTACTGTAGCATAATACTCTGCTTCTGCCTGTCCTGACAGCCCATTTTGAGCTTGTGGTATTTGAGGTATTATATATGCTCCAGATAATATTTCATTCATTAATAATGATATTTTTTTATCTATATCCATTATCATTTAAACTCTCCTTTTGTTATAAAAACAATTATACCTATTAATATGAGTCAAAATATTATTACAGCAAAAATTTCATGTGACATATCAGGTCGTAGTTCTCCAGAATTATCAGGATTGTAATAAACAGTCAGTTTATCGTTCTCTGTTTTATTAACAAACATTCCTTTTACTATATCAGCCGTATACTGTTTGCTAGTGCAATCAGCATATGAAGTATACGACACCTGATAATATGTAGTTACAGTGCTGACATTATCATCAGTTGACCTATAATCGTCAAGTTGCATCTGCCTTAAAATAATCAGTATGCAGCTTGTATAATTGATAAATACCATATATAGGTAACAATATAAGAAACAACCAACCAAATCTTTCATCAAAACTATAGGCAATTATCATTATATGAAATAATATATAAATTCTTTTTCCTATCATAATTTTACTTACCTTACTGTACTGTTATTCTTTGAACTTCTTCATAAGCTCTTTCATCAATAAGGAACATTGTATACTTTTTAATTTCTTCTGAAACATCTCTTTCTTCTATAAATTTTTTAGCAAAACTATATGTCTCTGCATCTAATAAATTTTTACCTAAATCCTTATTTGTCTGTATGATACTATCATAAATCTTATTAGCTTCTAATAAATCTAATTTTGTCATTATTTTATACTCCTAACTATAATATAAGAGAGGGAATATTCCCCTCTCATTATTATGATAATTCCATTGATATATCTTTATATTCCGTATCTGATACTCCAAACATAGTATTATTATCAATATTTAATATTTTATTTATGTCTTTATTGGTATGTAGTGTTTTATCCTTAGAATCATCTTGTTCTATTGTATGCTCTTTTACATAATCTTCAGGAATTAAATCATTACAAATAATCTGTGCTGTATTTTTAAAGCCAAATTGTAACGTTCCCTTTGGATGAAGATTAGGAAGTTTATTTTCAATTACATATTTTTCAAAAACATCCTGTGGTAAATTCCATTGAATACATTTAGGTGCATATCTATATGTAAATGTATTAGGACTTGATGATTCAATAAATGTATGCTTACCATTTTTAAAAGAGCCTATTGTATAGCTATCCATATCAGCAAGCTCTACTTCGATGCTTGGACTACCCATACCAGATACAAAATTAAATTTTTGACAAAATGCTATTAGATTAATAGTAATATCTTTAATATTAATAAGCATATCTGCTTCTTTTGGCTGTCCTTTAAACTGCTGCGCATTATTATTTATTTCATCTAAATATTTAGGTAAATCATCTGGTGTATCGAACCATATACCAAAAGCCGGTTCGTGTCCACCTGTATGTACATGGTCGAAATTTTCGCAATAGCTTCTAAACATATCCATTGGACTTCTTGCACTACCATGTAAACAATTATCATCACTTGATATTTCATCATATAATACAATAGCTGGCTTATGATACTTTTCAACAAGACTATTAGCAACAAGACCTGATACTCCATAATCAGTATGTATCTGCATAAATGTTATATTATCTAATACCTGTTCTGTACCAGAAGATAATATCCTATCAACTTCTGCATTTTGTAATGTTTTAGCTTCATCCATTTTATCTATGATATAAGCTATTTCACTTTCATTATATTTAGTAAAAATTAAATATCCTTCTTCATTTCTATTAGTACGGCATAAAGCATTTATTTTAGGAGCAATATAATAAGATACAGCATTACTATCAAAAACATATTGACCACAAATAAATTGAATTGCCGGATTATGACTTTCTGATAATCCTTTATAAATAATAGCTCTATTTTCCATATGCGTTTCAGATATATCTACCATATCCGCAATAAGACCACATGCTGCCAAATCATAATACTTATCAGCATAATTAGTATTATTTAATATATCGAGATACAAACATACTTTAAGACATACACCAGCTCCACATAATGCATGGTTTTTATAATCCTTATCCTGGGAACTTACAAGTATTGCATAATCATCATATGGAATATCTGGATTAATGTCATGATGGTCTAAAATAATTACTGTTTTACCCATATCATACAATAGTTTATATTTATCAATATTATTATCCAAACTATCTACAATAATTATAACATCACACTCTGCCATTTTATCTATATCGAAATTTTTAAGACCATGTGCTTTACCAATATCGGTATATGTTTTTAATTTAGATTCAGATATATGATGTATTAAATAATTATACATTATTCCACCACTACATGTACCATCTGTATCTGTATCAAAATGAATACCAATAATTTTATTTTCATGTAAAGCTTGATTGATAATACTACAAGCTTTTGGCAAATTTTTCATTTCTCTAAAAGGAATAAGATAATTAAGAGATGGTTCCATAAAAGCATTTAAATTTGTAATACCTCTTACATTTATTAATTCTTTTTTTATTTGAGGTAATGTTTTTCCTCTACAATCAATCATATTTTGCTCCTTATTTATTATAGGCTTATATTAATATACTTATTTTTTTATATAATTATCCTTTATTAGTATAGCATATTTAAATCATATCTCGTGTAATTATTATATTTTCTATATATATTATAATTAAGTTTTCACATAATTGACTTCTAATAGTTCAGACATTACTTATTATATATAAATAAGTTTTCATATAAGTGATTACATTTTTTAATACATATAATTTAGTATTCTATATATAGTTTTCATATAATTGACTACAATCTATATGATTTAAATTAATAAGATGAATATTTTGTTTTCACATAACTGAATATAAATTTATTATTTCAAGCTTGTAAATCGGTCAGAAATAGATAAACACTGATTTTAGTTTTCATTTATGTGAATACATCTTACATATATATAAATAAAACAAATAATTTATATTAATAAACACATATTTTTATTAATAGATAAGAACTGGTATTTATATTTTATTATTATAAATTATAATTAATAATATATATTATAAAATCTACTATAATATCAATAAATAGTATAATAATTAAATATGGATTTAATATATAACATAAAATAGAAATTATAAAATATAATATATTTATAATAAGAATCAAAAATTAAATATAATTCAAAAAATATATAAAATGTATCTATAATATTTTTTATTTAATTAGTGTATTACTTATTATACTTTTGCTTTTTTTACTACAATATTTTACTTAAAAATATCATCTTCATCATCAATATCATCATATTTTTTAAATAAATTATTTAAAGATTTATCTTTTTTAGATTTTCTTTTAAATTTAAATAGATTTATGTTTCTAAAACCGGATTCTTTAATCATAAACATATTCTGTTGTTGTTTCCTTAAATTACGTCTTATTCTTTTTGATTTAATATTTAAAAGATAAGCTTTAAATTTTTTTTGAAGTTTAATAAATAATCTAGGATAATGAAAATGAAACATATAAATAAAATTAATTGTCAGAAGTATCGCACAACATTCTATTATTTTGGTTTGAATATAGCTCATAAAATATATCCTCCTTATCGTTAAAACGTTTAAGATAAGATTTAAAATCTTCTGAAGTCATACTCATAAGTACAATATATAGAGATACCATAGATTTATTAGCTGATTGATTAAGCCATTGAGTGCAATCATTTTTTGCAGCTATATAATTACTATACTTTTTTCCACTTGGCGAATGATATTCTATTCCCTCACATTCCCCATAGTCTTGAAAAGGTAATTTTCTTTTACCATTTTCATATACTTCTAATAAGTATTTGTATAAAATATCAGGACTATTATAAAGAAAGTCTGTATAATTTAATTTTTCCCCCTCAACTTCTTTTATTTTACCTAATATTTTTGTTATTATTAATTTGTTGGTTATTGCCATATTTTTTACCCTCTCTGTGACAATATAAATTAGTTGTAATCAATAAATTATGCATTGGCTTTTCTCCTTTTTAAATTAAAATGAATATTTATAGTTGCTTAATTACCTATTTTTATCCAACCAAACTTCAAAATATTTATCTTCTTTATAATATTTTGTAACTAAATCATATCTATGAAATTTTAATAATTCATCAATCTGATAAATATAATAACAATAGTCATGCTCTCCACTTTCTATTACTTTTAAAACATCATTTATATATGCAACATATCTCTGCCAATTAGTTTGTCCTTTATATATTCCTGATGTTTCTTCATTCCATGAACCTTGTTCAGTACTATATTTTGATTTTAATTTCTTTATAGTTTTAGGATATGGATGACATAAAAATCTTCTTAATTCAAATTCTCTTTGCCATTTTGCATCAGTCATAGCTTCTGTTGGTCTACCGTTAGTATTAGATAATATTTTCATGGCTTTTAATTCTTCTAAAGAATATTTAAGAATTTCATTATTAGTTGTTGGATTTGCTGTTACATCTATCATAAAATTTATATTGCCCCTTTATATAGTATATAAATAATACTACCTTACTAAATATAGTATTATCTTATATATATTATACCAAATACTGTTTATATTTCGTGTAGTTATTATATTAATTAATAAAAAATAGAGTTACAATATTATGCAACTCTATTTTTCTTAATCTTCTTTTTCTTTTTAATGCTATTTTTCTTTTTAGCTTTCTTAGGACTTATATATTTATTTGTTTTTTCGTATACTGCATCAGGAATGAGAGGTTTTTTAGTACCCTCTGTGGCTAAATAATCAGCAATTTCATTTCCAATCATTCCTTTATGTCCTTTAATCCATACACAATCAATATAATTAGTTTTATCAATCAAAGCAAATAATCTATCCCATAAATCCTGATTCTTATTTATTTTTAATTCATTATTGACCGTTTTTACAAGATATTCTGAATCTGAAATAAGCATTATGCGTTTGCCTGGTTGAATGGTTTCCAAAGCATGAATAGCGGCTAATATTTCCATTCTATTGTTAGTAGATTTTCTATATCCTACACAATATCCTCTAAAAGTTCTTTTACCACAAATAACATAACCACATCCACCTTTGCCGCCCGGATTTTTAGTACAACCGCCATCTGTATAAATCACAAAATCATAATATTTATTTAAACTTTCATCTTTTAATTTATATGTTATATCATTATGAGTATATTCCATCTCTATATTTGGTTTCATATATATTTTCTCCCATACAAAATATTTTTAATTAATATTCATATCCATCATTATAATCGCCATAATCTCTATAAAAACAATTATTAAGTTCCATTTGAGTATTAAATGCATCAGCAATAAATTCTTCTAAGTCTACTCTTTCATCTTCTGTCATACCACTTTCTCTATCAGATATAAATAAATCTAAGAATTTATCCGGTATATTTAATTCATCATGGAATAAAGCATAATCTTCGGCTTCATAATCTGATGCTTGAACAACTAGCCAATCGAAAAACTGTTCATCTAATGGAATTGTTTCATCATCTATTCCATATCCTTCATCAGTACCTACATAGTTATTATATTGTTCTTGATATGGATATTTAAATGAATGATTATAATTGCCTGTATCTAATTCGCTATAATTATTATTAATCTGATTCCAATAATAACCATCATTATAAGTGTTATGTGAATTAGACATTATTTTTCTTGGCTGATAATCTTTGTAATTATCTAAATCATCCATAATGCGTTGTCTTGTTTCTTTTAAGGCTTCTAATTCATTTGATTTATCTTTTGTTATTTCATATAACATTCCAACCAAACTATTAACATACCCTTCAAAAACCGGGGCTTTTACTTGAACTCCATAATTTGAATGCATTTCACCTTCGCCACAAGGTAAACATAAAGAAAATGCTGATATTCTCTTTTCACCATAATAAGCACCTTCATCAAACCATGACCTATCTCTTGATACTTCATTTTTATCTAATTTAGGTAAAGGACCATTAGGAGCTTTTACATATGTAAATGTAGGATTATCTAAATTACTATCTAAATCTCTAGCCCGATTAATAACCAATTCAGCAGTTTTAATATTTCCATAAAAATTTTCAATAGTATATAATTTTTTATCATCATAACTGTCATAAGTAACATCTAAAGCAATAGGAAAAATCTTCTTATTATGTTCTTTCATAACAGTTAAAACTTCTTCTGCACCTTTACATTTACCTGTTTCTTCATCACCATTAAAAGCAAAAATAACATTATCTGGTAAATCAAATTTTCTCATTGCAATTACACAAGCTGCATTTGTTCCTGCATTATCATAAGTTCCTCTTAAATTTCCGGTATTTTTATCATATTGAGAGGAACATTTAGATATATTATTTACAGTATCAACATGAGTACTAACAATAAATAAATCTTGAGGTAAATCATCTAAATCTTTTTTCCCATAAATATTTGTTAAATTACCATCATAAATTTTAGAAAATGGAGTATGTTGAGTTAAATCTTCTATTTTATGTAATCGTGTATTATCTGTAAAACAATTTTGTTTTTTTGAAGTTTTACTTCTACACATAACATTTACTTTCTCTAAAATTTTTATATATTCTTGCATATCTTCGGAAATTGGAAATATTTTTTCTTCTTCATCTGCTTCATTATCTAAAACTGCCTTATAATTATCATCTGATTTCATTTTCTTTTGTTCTTCTGATAAATATTCATTTGGTGTATATTTAGCATATTCATTATCGAACATACTTAATTGGCCATCTACTTCATAATCATCAGGTAAGTTATATTGAGAAGCATTTTGTAACTCATCCCATAGTTTTTCAGTTGTTGTATGTGTTTTAGAACCCATTATTATTTTTCTCCTTGTTATGAGCTATATTATTCTTTAAAACTAATAGCCCAATCTAATATTTCATCTATTATTTTAGCTGTCTTATAATTAACATTATTAATATCTGTTAAAGGAGTAAGTAATGTATATATTGTTTGTGGTGAAGTAAAATAAAAAGTTATCATTCTTCCATCCCCAAAAGTAACAGTAACTAATCCTTGATTAGTAATATTAACATTGACATTATGACTATTTGTATCTTTAAAATTATCTGTAATTGATGTATTTACATGAATAGTAAAATCCTTTGATAATTCACCAATCTTAAATGATAAGTTTTGCACTATAAATTCCGATGCTTTTAATGATTTACGTGCAGCATCTTGAAGAATTTTTATTGCTGTTATCTCTTCCAAATTCATTTCTTTAGCTAATGTAATAATATCGCTTTTACTTATATCTTTATCCATTTTTAAATTTTATACCTTTCATAAAAATTATAAGTAAATTTAATATCTATAATATCCCTTATATATAGTATCGTAATTAGTGTACACTTTCGGATATTTTATATAATTATATTTAAAAATAAACATAAAAAAAGAACTGAAATTATCAGTTCAAATTTATCTTTCTATTGTTTCTTCTCTTGAAATTTCATCTTTAAATGTAATATCATTAAAATGTTCTTCCCATTTATTTATAATGTCATCACTATATATTTCAATAGTTTGTAATAATTTCTTTAACATTTTATTTGGGATTTTATCTTTATTATTACATAACTCAACACTCCCATCTGACAATATCCATACTTTTGTAGCATTTTGATGTGGTTGTTGAGATATATGTACATGTATTGGTTCGAGTGGAAAATTTTCATTTGACCAAAAATAAATTTTATAACCTAATACATCTAGTATATTTGGCATAATTATTCCTTTTCTAAATCTTTTGTTTCTTCTAATTTATCTCCATAATCCAAAAAAATAACTTTTGCTAATTTTTTTATTTTATTAATATGATAAACCTCTTCTTTTTCTGTATAGCCGTTATTATTAATCAGCTTTCCAGATGGAATTTCTATAGTCATATTATCAAAGTGATTAGATTTATTATTATATCTTTCTAAATAAACTAAAATATTATTATAAATGTCTGCATCTGAATATGTTATTTCTGTTCCATCTTCTTCTATTCTCATAAAGGGATATTTCATATTTTTTCTCCAATAACAACTACTATTTTTTAATAAATATTTACCATAAAGGTAAGTAGGGTGACTATAAGCAACTGAAGGGAATGTTTTACCCCTACTACTTATTGCATCTTGTACTATACAATAAGCTTATCCTCAGTTTTCTTATGGCTTCTGTACAAATCAGCCATAACGCTACCATTATTTATTGTTTTATTTTAAATAAAAAGGAATTTCAACCTGTGTAATAAAGCGTAACAAAATTATAACATATATATCAATACGTTACAAAAAAATATATCCTATTCACAAAGAAATAAACTAGTATCATTTGCCATTTTTGATAATAGTGTTATAAACACTTATCAATTCACAAACTATCTCTAAGTTTTCGGATAAATCGGAATGACACGACTTGAACGTGCAACCTCTACATCCCAAATGTAGCCATCTACCAAATTGATATACATTCCGTTAATGTTTAATTATTTAAAACAATTCCTGATGTTGCGTGTAAGTGCGTTTGTTTGGTAATAGTGTTAATTCTAACTGTTCCAAAACCTGTGTAATCCTTAAGAGCTTCATCAATAGTTTGGTAGTAGGGTTAATTTTAACTACTCCTAAACTAAAAGGTCATATGTAAACAGCTTTGACAGTTTGGCAATAGTGTTAAAATAAATTACTTCTAAACTTCAAATCAAGTTACTATATGGAGTTGTTAATATACACTACTTCTAGTGAGTGCAATGCTTTTAGCACTTGCCTCACTTTTGAGGACCCAAATAGCCTCAATACATATAAAAAATTATATGTTAAGCTCCCTCCGCTGGGACTCGAACCCAGGACAGACGTAGGCTAACATCCTACCGCTCTACCAACTGAGCTACAGAGGAATAATTTATGTATATAGGTAAATCACAATGTTCATCAGCTACAAGAACAAGGACTTTTTCCAAAGCTCTTTGACTATATAAAATACAAGCTGTCTTTCTATATAGCCTCTAAGTCTGAACCTATTGTAGCTCTTCCGGGCGGGCTCGACCCGCCGATTCCAATAAGGCATCCTGATTAACAGTCAGGCGTTCTACCAACTGAACTACGGAAGAATATATAAACGGCTACAACGAGAATCGAACTCGTATCTCTACTGTGACAGAGTAGCGTCCTATCCACTAGACCATGCAGCCAAAAAAATTAAATAGCTATTTCTCATCACTGAGGTTGCCACCCTAGATTCTTTTATACGTCATTCTACAATTAAGGCAACTCGCCATATCCACTTGCAGTCACGTCTCTATCTCGTTTTACACAAGCTATTACAACTTGCAACAATCATATTCACTAACGCTCTTTGAACTCGGCTGTATCATCAACAGCATAGCTATAAAACTGATGGGTAATATAGCACTAAATTTATTTCTTGTACTTTGAAAAATATTTAGTGAGAGCTGATGAAGGGACTCGAACCCTTAACCTACTGATTACAGGTCAGTTGCGCTACCAATTGCGCCACACCAGCATTTTTAAGTTGGCAGGGTGAGATTTGAACTCACAATGTATCTTACGTCACGGTTTTACAGACCGCTTGCTTCAGCCATTTTGCATACCTACCAATGAACTCCTTCCGTAGACTTCTACTACATCTTCTCCCTTAATAAGGGATTGCTTTTCAAATATGTATCTGCTTAAGTCAAATACAAACTGCTGTATAACTATTCTTAAAGAAATATATTTATCGTCATAAAATATTTCAATAGACTTATTATACTTAAGCTAGGAAGGCACATGACTCGTATGGGATTTGAACCCATGTTGCTGCCGTGAAAGGGCAATGTCTTATCCGCTTGACCAACGAGCCATTTATTTAAATAGTAATCATACTATTTAGTGTACCATTGGGGATTTGAACCCCAGACACCTTGATTAAAAGTCAAGTGCTCTGCCAACTGAGCTAATGGTACATTTTATAATATATATTTCAAGTGAGCTAGGTGGTGCGTTACTACTTACGTTCTTTTATCATAAAACTAGATAAACAAGATACTCTTCTCTACTAGCCCTTTCGACTATATTTTATTGAAATATATAAATGTTATATATAGTCATAAACCTTATCTTAACGGTTGTTAAGCCGATAAATTATGCTTCGAGATTTCTAATTTCTCTACGAAGCTTTCTAACAACTCCACCTGATTTAATATTCTTAGGACTTGCAGACAGTGTTGCTAATCTACTTTTCTTTAATGCTAAAATATTTTCTTTTGTCATTTATTAATCTCCTTAACGTTATTTGTAATTAATAGTCATTTCTTACTTACAAATATATTATAGCATATCATACTCATATTTCGTGTAGTAAAATAATATTTTTTTGATATTTTTTTATTTTTAATACACCTAATAAAATTTGAAACTGTATAAAACTAACATCCGTATATTCATTAAGCTACAGATGTATAATTCGGATAGATAGATTTGAACTATCGACAACTCGTGTATCAGACGAGTACTCTACCACCTGAGATATATCCGAGAGATGATGATAGGATTTGAACCTACGATATTAGTTTTGCAGACTAAGGCCTTACCACTTGGCTACATCATCATTATTATAAAAGCCTCATACCGGACTCGAACCGGTTACTCTAGTTTGGAGGACTAGTGTTTTAGCCAAATAAACTAATAAGGCATATAAGGGTGCTAGGTGGGAATTGAACCCACGCTCTTCAGAGCCACAATCTGACGCTTTAAGCCAACTAAGCTACTAGCACAGCGCAGTGTACAGGACTCGAACCTGTGCATCCGTTAAGATGACCTCGGATTAGCAATCCGGCGCATTACCTACTCTGCCAACACTACATAATATATAAAATTGTTTTTTATATAGCGGAGTGTTAGGGATTTGAACCCTAATATCCTTTCGGAATGGCAGTTTTCAAGACTGCTGCTGTACCAATTGAGCCAACACTCCATAATGCTCCCGGAAAGTTTTGAGCTTTCGACCCCTTGGGCTTCAACCAAGTACTCTACCTCTGAGCTACGAGAGCCTGTAAAAATTATCTTCAGTTTTAAAGTCAGTAAACATAAAAACCATCTCCTTTTTAAAAATAATATATATAATACTGCTAAAGAGACTCGAACTCTTAACCTAAACATTAGAAGTGTCTTGCTCTATCCATTTGAGCTATAGCAGTATTTATTTTTTGGTTGTTTCACATAACATTATATCATACAATATACATATTTCGTGTAGTATAATTTTATAAATTATATCATTTCTGTTATAATTATATTATCTATGGTTGTATTTAATAATGTCGCTAATATTACCATATTATCTATAGTAGGCATTGACTCTCCCCTTAACCACTTATATATAGCTTGTGGAGTATTAAAACCTAATATATCTTGTATTTGTATTACTTTAATATTATTCAACTTCATTAACATCTTTATATTTGCACCAGTCTTTTTCATATTTATCATTGGCATATTAATCATTTACTCCTTAATTAAAAAAGACACTTACTAGAATTATTCTAATTAGTGTCTTAAATATTTAAAACACTATCTACCTATCTTAAAGATAAATAAACAGTGCTTTTAGTAAATGTATTAATATATAAAAATGAATGATTTTATTCTTTTAACACAAGTTTATTTATCTCATATTTTGTTGTATTACAACTAAACCCATAATCATAATGTTTATCGGAAATACTAGGGTTAATATGAAATTCGTGTCTTGTGCTTAATCTTAACATTGTAAATCTTACCTTTCATTTTTCTTATATATAGTATCGTAATTAATAAGGATTTTCTATTAATATTTCTAAAAATATTTTTATTTCTTTTCCTTATTTCTATATTTATTATATCAAACAGTTTAATACTATGCTAGTAAACTACTAGTATAATTTTTGATATTTAAGATTTCCTATTTACATTCATAATTTATTTCATTCTTTATATTTTTATGATATTCTAATTGTTTTTCGTTGATATAATCACATTTCTTATCATATAAATTAAGTAATGTATTTTTTCTTATATCTGATATATAAATACATTTATCTAATATATTTTTTATTTGTGTAGTTGTGGGTAATTTATCAATATCAATTACATCCCAATTTTTAATATGAGATAAACATTCTATTTCTGTAGAATATAACCCATTTACTTTTGTATATTCAACACTCTCCGGTTTTTCTCCCTCTAAGTGTTTTGAACTACCAGAGTCATAAATTGGAGCTGGTTTAATTATTTGAAGAGTACTACTATCTCTTAAGAAACCAATATTCCCTTGGTGTCTATCTCTATTATTAATTAAATAATCAACAATTGTTTGTATATCCATATAATTTCTAGCATCATCTTCATTACAGCCATATTTAACAGCATAATCAATTATACGTTCATATACATCATTTTGTTGTGTCATATTGTATTCTTCTAATAAATCATAGGCTGTAATAAGTTCAATGTTCTCATTTGTAAATGCTTTACAAGTACAGCCTATTACTTCATCTTCTTTATCTGTTATAAAATTATAATGACAAGCATTGTTATAACCTTGTTTTTCGTATATTAGGCTTGCTATTACTTCTCTAGCATTTAAAATATCAAAGTTTTTAGCTACTTTTTTACATAAATATAATTGATTATTCTTTTTAAACCAAAATTTTTCTAATTCTCCACCTAATGTAGAATTAATTCCTTTATAGAATTTATCTTCTGATTTAGCAAAAAGAAATTCATCAACATCATCCATTTTTACTTTTATATCATTCCAAGTTAATTTTTCATTATTATTTTCAATCCAATAACAATCAACAAAAGAAAAAGCATTATTTTCTAACATCCATTCTCTTGCTGATTTTCCACGAGATAAATATTTATTTAAATTATCCCTATTTACTGGAAGTTGTCTGTCTGACAGCCAATCTTCAAATAACCAACAACCTTCATCATTGCCAAAATAAAAATCCTTATTAAGACTTTCAGGCATATTATTATCAATAAATTCATCCTTATATCTTATAATTCTTTTTAAAGGTAATGGTAATAAATCTATATTAGATTTATAGATTGCTAATTTTGTGACTTCATTATTATTTAAACAAAAAGTCGCTATCAACTTATCTTTATGATATAAACTGTGTTGAGTAATCATATTTATTCCTTTTCTTTAGCTTGATTAATTTTTTCATTGCTATACTGAATAAAATCCTCAAGTTCTTTTTTCTTTTTAATTTCTTCTTGTTTTATAACATCAGAAAAAATATTTTTTATAATTTCTTTATCAAAATCTTCCATTTTAATCCTATAAATATTTATGTATTTTCATAATAATCATTTAAAGCATCTTTATATTCTAAATCTTCTAAATCTGTTTTATGAGTTGGCAAATCATATACTTTAGAATACTTACAGATAGAACAACCACAATGTATTTTTCCTTTGGAATACATACCATCATTTTTGTACCAATCAGAACCATATATATTATGAGAAATATTCTTTTTTCTATGTATTGCTCTATTTCTCATTTTTCTTAAATATCCTCTATCTCTCATATTATATACCTCTTCTTCTATATTTACTATATCTAAATATGTTTTTTCAAATTGTTGTTGATTATGGTTTTGAAAAATATTTAAAACCAATTAATATATTATTTTCATTATAACTTGGGACAAAAGAACATTTAGAATTATCTATATATTCTTTATCATCTAAAAATGCCTTTACATCATCTGCTGTTGAAGTTCCCACAGTGATTGTTTTATCACCCTTTGTAAATGTAATTATTCCAGTATTTGTAATTACACTATTATTATTTGTTTCTTCGGTATTATTTACATCAGTAACACCATTTGTGGGTGTAAGTATACTGTTATTATATTGACAGCCAATAATATTGCAATCCTTAATAGCTTTATCTTCCTTTTTACTATCATTAAATAAAATAGGAGAAATTGTAAAATCATTATCTGTAAAACTAATGTAATCTGTTGTATCAGTTACAGATGCATATGTTTCAGGAGATAAAAAGCAATTTCCATAACTATCATTATCATATTCTAATGATGTACAGTTGAAACCTAAATTAAGAAAATCAGTATAACTCATTGGGAATGTTATATCTTTATCATTAAATTTAACTGTTATATCATCAACAATTTTCTTCTCTTCTGCAACAGCCTGTTCATCTTCTGTTGTTGCTGTAATTTCAGTTGCTTTATTCTCTGTATTTGTTGATGATTTTTTATCAGAACAGCCAATTATACTAAACATACATGTTAAAATTAACATACTAGTTACAATTTTTCTTTTCATAAATTTATTACCTTTCTATATCATTATTTTCTTTATTTTTAACTGTTGTTAAAACTTCTAACCTTTAGGTTTGAAGTCTTAACATAAAGGCTCAGTTAAGGATATTACATATCCTTAATAAACTCTTCATCTAAAGACGAAGAGTTGTTGATTATTAAATCTTTTTCTCTAAATCTATCGCATTCATTAAAATCTTTTAAAAGTTCGACATTATCTTTTCCAAATAATTTAAAATCTTTATCATATCTTCTAGGCTGTTTTTCCCATGCAAAAGGCATCATATGATAGTTTACAAGAAAAAGCTGTTTTAAAAAAATGTTTTCGGCTTCTTTTTGTGTAAGAATAGGATGATTTTGCCTAATTAATTGTGTAAAAAAGTTAATATTCTCTAGCATTAAATAAGTACCAAACTTTTCGTGATTGTAAAAATGTGATATATCGTTTTCATCTGTAGTTTGTGTAAATAATTTTCCTACATCATGATATTTTACTGCAATATCATAATCAATATTATATTTATCACTATAATTATTATTCCATAATTTTAATGCAGTTAATGAGTGATTTCCCACCGTTTCATTATGATGAGGATTATTTTGTTCTGCACTTAACATCTGCTGAAAATATGTATTAACACATCCATTATCATCAAATCTATTGCTTAAAACAGATTTCACATCATCTTTTCTATAAGATAAAACTATATTATCCCATCCCTCATTATAGAATGGAATTTGAAATTTTCTTATCTGCGATTGAATTACTGAAACTCCAACCTTGCTACTTCTATAGCTATCGTCTATAATACATTGTGAAATTGATTTGATTTTAATGTAGCATTGTTTTTCACAGTCTATATTTTTTACTGCATTAAATAAATATTGTCTATCTTTTATATTAATATTTAGAGCATCACATATAACATTTTTACCTTCTTTTAAAGACTGCTTAATAATATTATAATAAATCTCGAATGTTTTACTATTATCCTTTTGATTTTTAGGATTTAAATTATATTCTTCTCTTATTTTATCACTTGAAACTATAATTGTTTCTCTATGTAAATCTGAACTTTCACAATTTTGTTTTATTTCTTCTGCTAAATGACTTTTTCCACTTCCTGGTATTCCAACTAAACAATATAACGTAGGTCTATCATATTTAATATTATATTGTTTTACTATTTTCTGACATTCTTTATCTAATTCAAAATCAATTTTATTTAACAAATTATCTACTTTGCTCTTATTAAGATAATCATTATTTTTAAAGGTATCATTAACAAGATTATTATAAGTGGTTGTTAATAATCCGGAAAAATTAGATAAATTATAATGACGTAAATATTCAAAATATCTTGTTCTTGCATACTGAACTACATCATTTTTTGAAAACCCTACTAATCTATCTTCTAATTGTAATTTATTTGGTTTATATAACATTATTTTTTCTCCTATTAAAAAGAAATATATCTATTTTCTTTTTTCTTTTTTCTTGTGAGCTTTGCTCCACTCTTAGCACCATTTATATTGTCTATCATCTTCTTCTGGTGTATTTGTATCAGGTATTAAAAAACAAATAAATATAGTACTTAATACAAAGACTGTAATACCAATTAAAATATAAGTAATCATAAAAATTTTCCTTTATTCCTAATATTTTTTTCTTGCTTCTGAAACCGACAATAATCTATCATTATGCAAATCATTTAAAAAATTTTTATTCGCTTTTGTAATAACATAAGCAAGCTTACTGTTAAAATAAACAAAATATTGTTTAGAAATACTTTCATAAAATACTACAGTATAGGCATCCGTCATTGCATTTCCTACCATATAAGGATGTCCATTATTATCAATATCAATTCCACAGCCGGTATTACCCCATGTTTGCATAAACAGTTTTGCTTCTAACCCTACTGACATTGCAGTTATAGAAAATCTGTTATTTAATTTGACTTTTTCGGCTGCTTTTATAAATTTTTCATCTTGTTTTAGTAATAGTCTTGTTTTATAATCAAGTAATTCTAAATTAGGATAATTCATAAGTTATTCTTCCTTTATGTTTTTTATACAAATATTATAACATACATATATTATAATTCGTGTATTACTTCTTTATCTTTCGTTTCATTTAATAAATTTGATACATATTCATTCTTATTTAAAATTTGTGTATAATTAAGAATTGAATTATTTTTATTTTTTAATACATTATATGGTTTATCCAAATATTTACGGATTATAAAACAATTATATTTATTATCAAATGTATCTGTTATATATTTACATGCTCTACCTCTATTTTCTAATATATAATTTGGAATAGAGGTATAACATAAATTTACATATTCATTAACATTATCTATGTATTTAAATACATTATTTGCAATTTCAAATATTTGTTCTCTATACATAAAAGGAACTTTAGAAATATAATCATCAAATTTATCATCAGCTATCATTTCTATTGTTAAATTAGGTGATGATATTGCTGATAATACTCTATGCATTTTCACATAATCATTATATTTTAATTTAAATTTTTCACCATCAATGTTAATTACAAAACCTTCAGCTTCATCAGATTGTTTATTATTCAATTCATCTAAGATTGTATGAATATTTTTATCATAAACACATGTAGTTAAAACATTATATTTATTTGCATAATCAATTATATCTTTATAAGAACTTTCTCTACCTGTATAATTATCTACTAAACCAATAAGATATAATCCTTCTTGAGATTTATCATATCTAACAATATGGGCGTCTTTTAAAGATATATACTCAAATATATGTGTTTTTGTTGGATTATTTCTAATCATATTTATTAAATTTTTATTTGAAACTAACATATTATAACCATCATCTAATCTCCATGAATTATTTTTATCTATAGATAATGAGCTAGACATAAAATAAGTATCATTATAAAATCTACAGCACATCATTGAACCATCTAATTTATTTGAAAACTCTACACTCTTATTATTTTTTATAGCTTTATCACATAAAGCTGAAACGTGTTCATAAGAACATTCTTCTAACTGATTTATATTAAAAAATTTCTTAAATGGAGCAATTACTAATTCATCGTTAATTAAATCAATAACTGTAGACCTACAATATCTATATAATCCATCATATAAATCAAAAAATGGTTTATTTCCGAGTTCTTCCGCTTTCCTTTGCATGTTATATTCATCATACTGAAATAAAAAACATCCATTATTTTCTTTAATTATAAGTGGCATAACAATATTTAAATATTTTTCAGAATTTGATACATTATTACACATATAATTAATAAAATTATTTTCTTTATTTACTTTATTATAGGTCTTATAAGTATTAGCAAAATCTATAATATTATTTTCTTTAATATATTGTTTTTTTAAGTCCATTATAATGTTATATAATGGGTTCCATACAAATTGATTTTTCATTTTTTTCTATCCTTTCAAAAACAATGCTATAGTATAAACAAGTAGTTTTTTTATCTAAATCTTTATTTATATGATGATGTCCAAAAAACCAATGTTTATATTCTATATTATTTTCTATCCAATCAAAAAAATCATTTAATTTATTAGGAGTACATCCACCACAATTGTCATACATTTTATGTAATATACGACTAGAAGTATCATGCGTAACTATATAGTCTACTTTATTATTATGTTTAGCTAGATTTTCTTTTGCTAAAGCAATCTCTTCATCTGTAGGTAATTCTTCTTTCCACCAACTTACATGATTGACTCTAAACATTTTACCTGTATTACGCATTTTCATATACTCATCCATAAAATCTGCTTCTGTTTTATAATCATTTTGGTCTAAAATTCCATCAGATATATCATGTGACTCTGCTCCACCAAACGCTAATATAGAAGCACCATCAATATCATAGATTTGTCCTCGCATAAGATGAATTACAGATGGTCTTATTTTCTGTACTAAACCACCATGCCATTCTTCTATTGGGTATTTATTTAACCTATCATAACATTCATGGTTTCCATCAACAAAAAGTGTTGTATATGAACGATTTTCTAAATAATCCAATTTTTCCTCTTCAAAAGGATTAGTTCCTTCACAATCCCAAATCAGCCCAAAATCTCCACAAATAACCATATAATCATTTTTAGTTAATGTTTTTTGTTCATTAAAACTATATGGGTAAAATCTTTCTACCCCACCATGTATATCACCGGTAAAATAAATCATTTATTATCTCCTATTTATTTTTTTTGCTTCTTTATCTTATAAATATTAAAATTCAAATTTTCTTTAACTGCACAAATTTTATCAGCAAGAGAAACAATAAAAGCTTCTTTACTTTTTGGAATTTTTGTAATAGTTAAAGGAAACATATGTGATTCAATAATATTTTCCACATTTTCATTAATATCTAAATATTTTTTTGCATTTTTAACAGCAACTTTAGGATGTGAAAATCCATGTAATCCCTCATCTCTTATTCTTCCATCGTGCCAATCATACAAATAAAAATCATGCAATATAGCTCCTTCAATAAGTTCATTTTCATTTACTTTTAAACTGAAGTATTTAACTATGATTATGCTTATTATTGCGACATTTATGCAATGTTGTAAGGTTGTTACATTTCTATGTTGAATATAATTATTCATAGATGCAACAATAGGAATATTAGTATATTGAGTAATATTTTTTTGCGCTGTCAAAAAATCTTTAATCAATATTTTCATTTAATATTTTTTCTTCTTTCTTTAAAAATTTATTAATTTTATTCCATGCTTTCTTTTCTGTTATTTTTAATTTATACTTATAATTATTTCTTGCATAAAAGATATACCAAGCTTTCTTTAAATCTTTTTTAGCCCGCTTTTTTGAGACATTATTTACAAGACAATAATGTTCAAGTATTAAATCTGTTTTTCCTAAGTGTTCAGCTCTGCCTGCGTGAACCGTAAAATGACACATTTTGCATAAAGGATAAATTCCTATTAATTTTTGCTTATTATATTTAAAAGTCCATTCTTCATGAGCTTCTAAATCACTTATATTTTCAAAATATTTTCCACAGCCTACACAATAATGATATTTTCTTACTTCATTTGACATATTTCTCCATATTTTTGTCGGAAATAATGTTCGTAAGTTTTTACCTTGTGCTGATTGGGGTAATATCAGAAAATGCAATTTATATAGTTTTTTCAATATTTCACTCCCCTTTATAGTATAACATATACTATTTATATATCGTGTATATTAAATGATATTTCTTGCAACTGTAAATATAATTAAGCCTATTAATAAAAGAAAAATTAAAACATTTTCTGCTTTATTAAGTTTGAAAGTTATATTTAAAAGCCAACATAAATAATTTTTTATAATAAAATAAATAATAAACGGACTAGTTATAAATATAAATTGATTACATAAAAATGCTTGTTTAAATTTAAACTTTGATAAATTTAAAATTAAATGAGTGATTCCACATCCCGGACATTTTAAGTTTGTTATTACATTAAACAAACAAGGTATTCCAATATTAAAATGGACTAGCAATAAGTAATAAGCTAATCCCCCACTTAAAGCTAGTCCTGTCAATAATATTTTTTTATTCAACCGATGAAATTGTTGCTTTTTCATTAATTATACTCTGCATAATACAATAATCTACAATTCCAAATCCAATTACTTGAAGCAGAATAAATAAAAATGTATGTGAACCACCATTCTTAAGTTTATCCATTTTAGCACCCATTCTGTAAGCCCAATAGATTCCATATATTCCACAGCTTAATAATGTAAATAAAAATGCCAATCCACCACTAGTTTGATAAGAGTCGTCTGGGGTTAATGTATTCATATCATCATTTACATTTATAAACCAATAAATTCCATATATTCCACAACTTAATAGTGTGAATATTATAGCTAATACAATATTTCTATTTTTCATAATTTTATATACCTTTATCTTTCTATTTATTTTTCAATATCAATATTTTCATAATCAATATCAATATTTTCTTTCACAAAATTTGTAGGGTCTCTATTTTCATTCATATAAGTATTTACATCCATATACAATTTTCCATAATAAGGAAGTGGTAAAGGTCCGTCATAAATATGTGACCAATCATGATTTGTAATATACTCGTTAGTCTTTTCTCCAATAAAATTCATATAACTATATGTTTTATCAGCTAAATTAGGCATATAAGTATCTAAAATAGGTTTAATCTCGTTGTCAAACCATTCTTTATTACAAGTAATACCTCTTTTTTCATAGATATAATATGCAGCAACATACATAGCAAAATCTTCATCTTCAAAGATTTTATCTCTATCTGAACCGATATTATCTCTTACATATTTATCATAAACAATATCTTGTTTTAAATGATTTTGTAATCCTTTATAAAGAGGGGTATCCTCTAAATCTTTATTCATTTTTTCAAATACTTTAATGTGTGTTTGCTGTCCTAATGGTCCTTTTGGAATACCTGGACTAAGATATGAATTGTCTTTCATCCACTCATCCATAAACTCTTTAGTAACATTCATAGTATTGGGGAATTTCATCCATGATACATCCCCTTTAGTTGGGTTAAATTCAAAATGGCTTAATTCTCTAGCTCCTGTATAAGCTCTTATAGCGTCAGGAAAAATTACAGCAGCTAAATATTCCTTATCTTCTTCTTTGTGTGTATCTGCACCATTTAATACAGCGCACATAATATGTTGCATACTTAACATTGATTTACTCCTTAAATATTAAAAAATATATAATTACTCTATATATAGTATCGTATTTTTTAACACATTTCGGATATTTTTATATAAAAAAATAAGAGCTGAATAATTTCAACTCTTATTTAAGGAAAAGATTTATGACAAAATGAAAAACGTAAAGTTCAGTATTAATAATGAACTTTATAGTAATCATTAACATGCTTTTTTATCAGCTACATTTTTTAAACTGCAATTTATTATGCGATATGGAAGATAAGTCTGACCTAAAGCTGCGACCCTTTAAGTTCTTACCCTGGTTTATAAAAACCCAAGCCATAATAGGAATATCACCTATAACTTTCACCTATCATTCAGAATTAAATTAAAACTTGTTTTTAAACAAACAACCCCTATTAGTAGACTTGTTTTTAAATATTTGTTTTAAATCTGTTGTCTGCCGTATTAGGCTACTCATAGTTTCTTCTCTTGTTATAGTTATTTTCATAACTTCACGGCAAAATGACTTATTTAGGTATTCCCTACTTACTATAACAAATACCTCTATTTATTATAGGTTTTAGGGTTATTCTCTCACTGAGAGCGTCTATTGCGTCACCCAAGAGCAAAACTACACTAATATTCATTTAAAAAATGTGCCATAACCGTTTAGACTTTAGATTTCTCTATTCAAAATAATATCTTCACTGAGTACTTTTATACATATTATTTTCCACCCTATGATTAAACTATCGTTTAATACTAAGATGAGTCTTTTTGATTATGCCCTGACATGTTGATTAGACATTCATACATCAGGATATAAATGATTACTATAAAATTCACTATTAAGTTTAAATGTACAATGTAGCAAATGCTACGAATTGCAGAGATAGGATTTGAACCTACGACCTCATGGGTATGAGCCATGCGAGCTACCAACTGCTCTACTCTGCCAAAAGAAAGGAATCCGACTATAACGGTTAATACGTCCAAATATTAGTAATGAATTTCACATTCTATGGTTAATATGGTAACAAAATAAATAATTCTTTTAGACGAATTACATTATTTATTTGATTACAAATATATTATAGCACATAAACGCTATATTTCGTGTAGTAAATTTAAATATTTTTATATTTTTATTCATTTTGTGAAATATTACCAGATAATATATTATAATGTATATATATTTCGTGTTAAAATTGCCAATAAAATATAATTAATTGTACTGCATCTAAATCAGATTTTGGTTGGTATAATTTCATATATAATAACTCCATATTCTTCTATATGTTTTAGAAGTTTTTTACTTATTATTGTATTAATTAACACATCACATAAATCATCAGCGACTATTCCTATGTGTCTATAGATATTATTAAAGTATATTGTATCTAAATTTACATTTTTATTTACATACAGTAATATATCAATATCACTTTCAACTGTGCAATCGTCTCTAACTGAACTACCAAACACAATTACTTTGTCTATAATATTTTTGTATCTGTCTCTTTAATATATTTTGCTATTTTTTTTACTTTTGTTCTTTTTATCTCATTTATTTTTTCAATATTTTTAATCATATTCTCTTATTCCTTATCTTAAATTAAAATAACATATATCTTATTTTCTTTATCTTCTACAAATTTGAAAAATAAAGCATTACTATTATTTACAATAGCTTTGTCATACATTTTACGAGTGCAATTTCCATAAATTGTTGTATTCTCATTGATTTTACAGGCAAGAAATATATTTCTATAATGATGATTCGTTGAACCTAAATGTAATTTATTACTATAATGCTTTTCAGTTATTGTACCTCTATAACCAATAATATTTTTGTTATATATCTTTATCTTACAATATTGAGTTTTTAAAGCCAATAAACAGCAAAATTCAATTAAAATAGTAAATATAAGTTCAGCAAAACTAAAAGTATTTAATTTACATATCACTCCTATTGGTAATATAATACAAATAAACAATATAAATAGTAATAATATTATATTATTTATTCTTAATGTATTTTTGTATTTATTAAATGCTTTTTCTTCATCTTTACTTAATGATATATCTTTTAAATAATCTATACAATTCATATTTTTACTCATCTTACCTTTTTTAGAATTTATAATGTGTATTTAAGTAATAGCTTTAATAGAAATAATTTCTTTAAACTTGTAACAAAAACCATTTGGTGTTTTATATATAAGAAGATTTTTATTTATACAATCATTAATTTCTGATTTAATTTTGTCTTTATTAGTTTCATCTGTATTATAATGAAATTGACGCTGCATATTTAAAATATTAAGTTCTTTTAATAAAGATAAGATTTTCTCAGACGTTTTTTCTTTTGAAATTTCATATAATATTGTTACTTCATATGTAATTTTACCATTATACATTTCATTAATACCTAATACCCAAAATCAATATCATCCATTTCTCTATACTTTGGTTTATTATTGTTTTTAGGCTTATCCTTTTCCATATTACTATATAAATATTTCCTTTGTTTTTCAAATAATCTATATACTGAAGCAAAATCTTCATATTCATAAAAATCGCTATATCTCGATTTGGTATACCCTACTGAAATATCTGATAAAGAATTAAGTAACGTTCTATATTGATTTCTATTACTCATTACCGGAATAACCTTATCTACAGTTTTAGCGAGTAAATCTAAATGATGTGTATACATAACACTTTCATTTAAATGATATTTAGGATTATTATTAGCATATTCTTCTAATATTCCTTTATACATTCTTTCAAAAGTATTAACCATCATTGAATAATAATCAGAAATAAATGGTATATCTTTATGATATACTTTCTTTAAAACTTTGTAACTTTCTTCTGCATGTAAAATAAGACCACTATCAAATGTCTTTTTCCCAAAAGGATTTTGGACTACATGCTCTTTTTTATAGTTGTTTTCGGAAATCATACAATATATCCCTTTACTATTTCATCATCATCTGATGCATTGTCTTTTGTTGTTAAAAAGAAAATAACTCCAATATTATCAATATCTTCATTAAAATCATCAACAAAATCTTCATATTCATTAATTTCATCTTCACTATTGACTATAATAGCTACAATAATTCCATTTCTTAATTCTTTTCTTGAATTAATAGATGAAGAAGTGATAATCATTTGTAATGGATTGATTTTTTCTCTTATATAATTAATATTATCTATATATTTTTCTAAATTTTTCATATAAAAACCTCATTAAATACTTTTTGGATTATTCCAATTTTTACAATTAGAATCCATTGCTTTTTCAACTCCAAAAAATTTTGATACTTTATTTTTGCAAAAACCACGCTTATAAAATTGACAACTAGCACACTTTTTTAAAGCATTTGGTAATACAATATTTTTTCTCATATATTTTACCTCTTTTCAAATTATTAACAAAGCTTTTTATTTATAAATTACACCTAATAATTTTGTATTTTTTGTTCCATCTTCTGTCACATAAGCACAATTTGGACATTCTTCGTATGGAAGTGTTGGTTTAACTGTTATAAAATTTTTATCTAATGTAACATATCTTATTGTTTTTTTAACACTAATCTCATTTATAACGGCATTTAATAATACATTTGTATTAAATATTCCTAAAACGATTTTATTATCATCTATAATAGGAACCATATATGAATTGTTACTTTTACAAGCACAAGCAACATCATATATTTTATCCTTTTCTGTATAAAATTTTCTTAATCGTAGCATTTTATCTTTACAGCTAAGTACTGATGATAAAATTTTATCTGTCAATTCTTTAAGAAAAAGTGTAGCATCTTCTGTTGGAATGAGATAATAATTTTTATTTGGATTATGTACAATAAAATTTCTTAAACTTCTACATTGTGTAAGTAAAGGCTTATCTTCTATATCAATTTGATTATTCTCATAATCCCATACAGTATAATTTTCTCCATATATTTTCCTAACAGCTTGTTCTAATTCTTTATATTGATTTAAAAATTTCTCAATCAATTTATCATTTTGTTTCATTAAGTATTATTAGGGTATAGTTAATAACTATACCCTTTTACCTTTCTATATTATAATTCCATATCAAAATCATCATCAACTTCTCTAGTTACTTCAACACTTTCATCCATATCTCCCCAATCGTCAGATGTGGCATCAGTATTCATCTTTTTAATTTCATCTATAATTTTCTTTTTAATTTCATCTACAATTTCTCCGGTTTCTATATCCATATTAATACCTTCACCATCTAAAATAGCTTTTACAAATTCTAAACTAACCTTTTTATCATTAAAATTATCGGCTACAAGTTTATCATTAGTAAAAAGTTCTTCTTTATTTATGGTTACTTTTTCATATGGATATACTCTTATAGGCTGATTATAAAATTCATTTTCCTGATTTTCTGTAAGTCCCTCTTCCCAACTTATAGAATAAAAATATTTATTATCATTTTTATCTTTAAGTAAAATTACATCATCAACTGTACGAGTCCATCTTCTATTTTCATCATAATCAGTATGTATAGAATATCCATCAAATACTAATTCTTTTAGTTCATCTTCACTTAATGAAATACCATTATTGATTTTATTAATTATTTCCTCTTCCCAGGATAATTCTTTATCTACATCATATTCATTTTCATTTGTATCTTCGATTGTTTCAGTTTCTTCATGCTGTGCATTAGAATTGTCATCTTCTATTATAATTTCTTCTTCTAAAGGAATATCAGAAATTCTATTAAGAGGACGATTTAAGTATGGTTCAGCCATTGTAGGCAGTATTTGTAAAATATCTGATGGCAGCCATTTCCATTTTACACCATCTTTTTTAAGTTCCTTACAACTATCACTTTCTGTATAGTATTCATCATCTAAATCAAAATACAATTCATATGGTAATATTAAATTGTTTTTTGCACATATTTTCCAACATTCTTTAAGAAAATCTTCATTTTCCCCATAATTATTAATAATTGAATTAATCTCTTGTGCGGTAGCTCTTGGTTTCTCTGTTGCCATTTTAATTTATCTCCTATATTATAGTCGCCTATTTTTATCAACAACATCTATGCTAAAGCGTAGATGTTTATTACAAGTATTAAAAATACTTGTAATTGCTAATCCTTTGTTTTAACCTCATAGAGGTTAGAACAAGATATTATCTATATATAGTATAGCATATTATTGTTATAATTCGTGCAGTATATACAAAAAAGAGAATAGTATTTTGATTTAAATACTATCCCCTTTTTTATTATTTATTTATTAATGCTATGTTTTTTCTTTAAAGCTAAGAAAATAGCTCCAAATCCTAATAAACTTATAATAATAGAATACCAAATATTATTTGAATCGTTAGTTTTAACGCTCTTTTTAATCTCTGATACATTATTATTTTCATCTGTTGATGTCTTAGTAATTGTCTCATTATTAGTATTATTATTGTTATTAATAGTATTATCTAATGTAGAAGTATTATTATTAGTACTAGGATTAATTGGTGTATTTGGTTTACTTGGCTTATCAGGAGTTGTTGGGTTTGTATCAATCTTAGCATCTTTAATAGGTGTAGCAGATGCAAGAGCTACATAATTTCCTGTTTTAGTTAATGTAAACCAAGAACCTGTGTCAGCATCATTTTTTATTTCTTTAACAAATTCTAATTTTCCATCATTATTAATATGGAAAAGTGAAATGTATTTATCAGTATCTTGATAAAAATATCTTAACTGATATTCAATTGGAAAATCAAAATCTGTTGTATTATTAATTGAAAAATACATAAGTTTTGAAGGCTTTATAGCTGATAATAATAAAGCATAATCAAGAGCATTATCTTTAGTTACTATTGTTTTTAAAGTCTCTTCAACTTTTTCTTTTGCATCATCAAAATTAATTGCTTTAGTTAATTTAGAACCAGGGTATATATCTTGAGGATTTTTAATATCTTTTCCATTAAATCTAATATTAATACTATTTTCTAATATTTCAGATGAAATAGCATCTGTATTAATACTTAATTCAACTTCTACATCATGTCCTTTAATAATTTCAAGAAATTCTTTAGGAATATAATCATTTTTATTTAAAGAGCCATGATTAAGATATAAAGTTGTACCTTTTTCTTCACATTCTTTTATTTTCTCTTTAATTTTTTCATAATGAGATTTTGTGAAAAATCCATAAGATGTATATTTAGCTAATTCTTTACCACAAACAGAGCATTTTTTAATTACTACTCCGTCTGTATATGTACCAACTTTACTTTCTGATACATAAATTGGTTTATGTTCTTCTTTATCTGATATATAATTACAACCACTATCTAAGCATTTGTGCCAATGGTAATTATTATCGCTTGACCATTTACTATCAATAGTATGTATAGGAATAATTGGTAAATCAATTGCTGTATGCATTATATAACCACATACTGTACATTCAATGTGTCTTTTTCCACTAGAAAATTCTGTAGCTGGTTTATCAATAATCCAATCTGAAGGAGTATGCTTTGCTTTATCTTTTACACTACCATCACAACCATCTTCAGTACACTTATGCCAATGATAATTTTTATCGCTAGTCCATTCATTAGTCCAATGATGAGTGTGAGCTGGTTTAATCACTGGAATACTCTCTTTTTCTGTTACATAGCCGCATACAGTACATTCTTTATGACGAGAACCCGTTTTTGTTGTAGTAGGGTTACTATCAATAATCCAGTCGCTAACTTTATGTTCCCCTTTATCTGCAATACTTCCATCGCAGTTATCGGTTAAACATTTATGCCAATGGTATGTACTGTCACAAGACCAATCTGTAGCAAAATTATGTTTATGATTAAGCTTATCACTTTTAACAGTTAATGTTATTGAATCAGAACCCTCTTTCCAACCAGAAATTGCATTAACTTTAGCAGTTAATACAGTCGTTCCAACACCTTGAATAGTAACTATTCCGTTTTCATCAACTGTTGCTACATTTGGATTGCTAGATGAATAAATAATAGTTGCATTATTATTTACTGTAGTCTTAAGCTTAAAAATAAAATGGCCAAACGTTTTTGATAAATTTCCATTATGTATTTTTACCAAAGGAGTTTCTAATTTAATATCTTCATCCTTTTTAAATGTTTGAGTATCTAATACTTCTCCACAAATACTACAAACCTTTTCTCTAATACCATCTTCTGTATCAGTTGGCTCCTTTGTAATTAACCATTTACCGTCATGTTCTCCTACACATTTTTTCTTACCACAATAGTAGCAAACGGCTACTTCGTGACCATTTATACTTTCTCTTTCACTAAAATCATGGTCTACTTTTGGAGTAATAACTTCTTTTTCATATCCACAAAAGCCACAAGTATATTTTGCATAACCATCCTGATAACAAGTAGCCTCTTTATAAGTATCATTATCTACTTCAAATGTATGGTTTTCATAATCTTTTGTTACTGATGAATGACAAACGGCTTCTTTCCAATGTCCATTATCATCATGTTTAACTTCCCATGTGTGGTTTTCCTTTAAAGATGTATTATAACTTTCGGTTATTGTTTTGTCAGCTACATCTTCAACCGGTATATAATTTTCGCCATTTTTTATTACAGGATAAATCGTCAATTTATATACATGAGATTCAGATTCAACTCCTAATGTTTTTTGAAAAGAATTATTTCCTTCTTCATTAGTAAGATACCCTGAATATATTGTATTTCCATCTTCTTGTACATTATAACAAACTGCATCCCAACCATAATCACTAAGATTTTCAGTAATATCAATGTACAGATTTACTCCGAAATTATAATCACCGCTAGTAGGTTCATAGGTTAAAACATTTTTTAAAGAATAACTTTTATTTTCTTTTTTTGTTTCATAGCATCCATCTATTGAACATTTATAATAATCGTATTTTTCACCATTTTCATTTGTTGTATAAAATTTTACCCATTTATGTTTTCCTAGATGTGACGTATAATTGATTTTTCCACTACAGCCACATGTTTTACATTTGGCTAATGTATAACCTCTTGAACTGTCTGTTGGTGCTACTACAGTGGCATTATCCATATCCCAATCATGTAATGTATAAGTTGGATTAGTAGTCAAATCATATTTTGTAAAGCACCCACAAGTAAAATTATGCCAATGTGCATTAGGATTAGTATGCCATATTTCATCATAAGTATGCACATGGTCTTTATCAGTATTTACATCAGCTAACACATTGACTGGTACTCCACTTGTAAGTACCATAGCAGATACCATAAGTGCTGACAGACTTCTAATTAATTTATTTTTTATCATTTACTTTCCTTTCATAAAAATAAGAAATATTTTTTAGTGTTTAATTATTTGCAATCATATATGCCTCACTTCCTTTATATAATTTTTTAAAATAAACAGTTTCTAAATTAATAATTAGAAGTTATAACTATATTTAGTATAGCATATATATATTATATTTCGTGCAATTAATTAATATTTATTTTCCTGTAGAACCAAAACCACCTTCACCTCTACTAGTATCAGAAAGTTCATCTACCTCTTCAAAAGTTATATGTGGATATTGCATTATAATAAGCTGTGCAATACGTTCTTTAGGCTCAATTACTCTATCTTCATTACTATCATTATGTATAGCAACGATATATTCACCTCTATAATCACTATCACATATTCCTACACAATTAGCTGGTCTAAGACCTTCTTTAGTTGCTAACCCACTTCTTGCAAATATGGCTCCATAATATCCATCTGGTATTTCAAGAGCTAATCCGGTTCCAATTTTTCTTGTCTCATGTGGATGAATTGTAATATCCACATTATTATCAGCATATAAATCAAATCCTGCTGAAAATACACTTCCCCTCGTTGGTAATTTTGATGTTTCTGTTAATTTCTTTACTTTTACATGCATATATTTTTTTTCTACCTTTCTATTTCTTCTTTATTTTTATATATTTCTTCTAATGCTATATCATAATTTTCACTAATTCTCTCTTTTAATTGTCCAACAGTCATAAGCATATCATTATCTGTTTTAAAACATTTACTAAGTTCTTCATCTTTTAATGTATCAATAAATGATTTTACTGTTGTTAAAGAACCTAAAACATTATAAAAAGCATCTGTTTTTGTAAATTCAGAAAAAGATATATCTTTACTGTCATATAATAATGTATCATCTGACCATAATTCATTTTGTATATCATCAATAATATAATTTAATTCATCTTTATCACTAATTAAATTATTTGCTCTTAAATATAATAAATAATCTTCACAATATGAAATATTATCTAATACATTATTTACAAAATCTTCTGTTAGCATAATTCTATATCCTCTTCTACATCATTTAATTTCTTTTCATTATTTATTGGTTTAAAATCATAAATATCTGCTATGTTATCTAAACCTTTATATAAATTATCAAGAGTATCATTATAAATTAAAAAATTATAATTAAACCATCCATCAGCACCTATATCATCTCTAAAATGATTAAATTCATCTCTTTCAGAAGCTAATCTTTCTTTTAAAACTTCTATATTATCTCCACGCTTAATGCCTCTATTAATAATTTCTTCTTCATTTAAATCAATATATATAGATAAAATATTTATATCAGGAGCATTTTTACGCATCCAATTTATGCCATCTGGATTGATGAGATAAACCATATTTTTTGACAATTCTTCTTTAGATAAAACTGCTGCATATTCAATTCCAGTCATATCATTTTTTGTGTAAGCAATGACTTTATTATTCTTTAAAAAAGCGTCAAACTCTGATTTTGTATCAAACCAATGTTCTTTACCATTTGTTTCATATGTACGCATTGGTCTTGTAGTATGGCTTACTACCATATCAAGTCCATATTTTTCTTTTAAATATTTTGCAGCAGTATCTTTACCGGAACTTGTTTTCCCTATAATGGCTATAATATAATTATTATTCTTCATTTATCTTTCCTCTTCAAAATCATCTTCTTCATTAGAAATTTCTTCTACATCAGTATATTGTCCTTCGTGACTTACACCATTAAATTGTACTTTTTGATTAGTCAAAGCTACTGACATTAAAGCTCTTTCTTTTGAAAAACCAAGGTCTAATAAATCTTTAATTTTTTTATCAGCATTTTGTATACTATTTATATTATCTGTTATTTCTTTTTCTCTTTTTTCTATCATTTCATCTGCAAGAATTGTAATATATTTTTCTTCAATCATACCTTTTGAAGGTTCTGAAAAGAAATCCATTTTAACATTATCCATTTCAACATGATATGGATAATCTGAATTATTTTCATTTTTATAAATAAATGCTGTATTAGTATCTATTTTATATGTTTTAATTAAATTTAAATTTTTACTCATTATTTTATCTTCCTTTATTAAGGCCAATCATAGCCTAATTCACATTTTCTATATGCAATTTCATTTATATCTGGATTTATGTCTGCATAATGTTCTACAAATTCTTCAAATTTATAATTAAATTCATCAAAAACCTCTTTATAATAAGGATGAGTAAATTCCATACTATCATCCATATCATCAATAGAATAATAATCTTTTTCTTTCATTAAATAATCAAATACTTCATCAAAATCAAAATTTACCTTAATATCTATACTATCGTTATTCGGTGAAGCACCACCATAATATTCATCTGGTGTAGAATAAGCAGTAACATAATATTGGTTTTTCAAAATATTATTATTATCTATCCAATACACTATAGCCTCTTCAAGCCTATCATCTGAAAGCATCATATTCTTAAGCCCTTTCATTTTTTATAACAGTAACCATCTATTTTGAAAGAATAGAGGTTTTAACAACAGTTATAAATTATTCTTTCTATATATAAGTATCGTAAAATGTACAGTTTTTCGATTATTAAAAAAATAAAAAAGAGAACATTTTTAAATGTCCTCTAATTCGCATTTTTAATAATTTCATCAGTTAGAAATTGTTTATCAATATAATGTTTATTTATTTTTTTCTTATCATTTATTTCATTAAAACATATAGCATTTTTATCCATATTATAATATTTGACTTCTTTATATTCTGAAATATTTAATAAAATAATATGTGCTAAATTAACAAGTAATCCAAATAATGCTATTGAATGTCCTATTAATTCAATCAATACAAAATATGAAGTATAATCTTCTTGTGTAGCAGTATTTAAAATATAATTAATAATAAATGGTATATAACAAATTAATACAATATGTAATAAAATTAAGAAAATATCTATCGCAGATAAATAATATTTTTTATTATCATTAATATTTTTTATCATTATTATCACTCATTTCTAAAACATTTAAAATATCATCAGCAATTTCCATACAAGCTTCTTTAAAACAACTCCAAAAACTCATACTTAAACAACCTTTCCAATAGCTTCTATTACTCTTTCAGCTTTAAAAGGTTTAACAATAAAATCTTTTGCTCCAGCTTTAAGAGCTGATAAAACCATAGCTTGTTGTCCCATTGCTGAACACATAACACATTTAGCATTAGGGTCATAATCCATAATCCCTTGACAAGCTGAAATTCCATCCATTTCAGGCATTGTAATATCAAGTGTAACTAAATCTGGTTTTAATTCTTTATATTTTTCAATTGCATCAGCTCCATTTATTGCTTCGCCTACTACATCATAACCGCCTTTAATTAAAATATCCTTAAGCATCATTCTCATAAATGTTGCATCATCAGTAATTAATATTCTTGCCATTTTAAATCTCCTTATATATTTTTCTTAAATAAAGAATAGAGAGGAAATATTCCTCTCCGTTCTATAAATTAGACTATATTTATAACCGGGTAAGTCTCATATAGCCTGCCAAGATTATTTAATACAAAGAACCATATATATACATTAGAGGGAACTATCTTGGCTAAACCTCTATTTCAATATCTTAAAAATAATTAGGAGGTATTTTCAAAGATATTCGGACTTAAACAGTCCAAAGAGATAATATAGGAGTCGAACCTATAAATAGTAAATACTAAAATATTGTATTATTTTTATAAATATTTACACCAAATATCTCTATTAATTATCCAATTAACGCTTATATTCTTCGTTATATATTGTCTTAGAGTGGACTTGATGGGGGTCGAACCCATTTCCAAAAATACTACTTTATTTAAATGTTTACGTTGTTATCCATATTAATGTTTACTTATATAGAAGGATGTTTTTTAAATATGCTTGTTTTTGAACCTCAACTAATACTAGCAATACCTCTTAGTTTTTTGGTGTAGCAACTAGGCTACAGCTAACATTCTATTGTCAGTTAAATTTATAAGTTGATAATCGTAACGTGATTTATCAATTCCGAACGCATTTAAATATTTTATACCCCTGTCGAAACCAAAGACAAGCCCATATTTTAATATTATTGCTCACACTTAATGGTAGTGAATCTCCAAGCACATCAGTAAGGACTCGAACCTTAATCGTGCAGTTTTGGAGACTGCTGTGTTACCATTACACTACCGATGCATAAATTACTATTATTTTTATAAATATTTAAAGAAAAAATAGTAAATAGTAGACCGTATAGGACTCGAACCTATAACCTGCTGGTTATGAGCCAGATGCTCTTACCAATTGAGCTAACGGTCCATATAAGAGGATAATTAAATATCCTCTATAATTTTGTTGTTGTTGTTCTTAATAATCCTTTTATACTTAATGTTTCTTCGATATTTTTTTCTTCCTTATACTACTTTATTTTATTTATTTTATTTAATTTTTTACAATAATAATTAAGCTAAGTTACTTCTTGCGCTTACGATTAGCTTCAATCTTCTGCTTAATCGAATCATTCTCGATTTTCTTAAACATAGGCTTAAGCTTTCCAATAGGTCTTGCAGTTAATCCCATATTTCATATATCTCCTTTTTCTAAATTTAATCATTTCATCAATACATAAAATTAATGAAACATAGCAGCCCTTGTTGGACTCGAACCAACGAATGCAGGAATCAAAATCCTGTGCCTTACCACTTGGCGAAAGAGCTACAATAACTAGGATATATGTACACTTACCTAGACAGCTATTTGGTATACTGCTACTTGGTACACAATTTTCTTATTGCTTAACAAGACCGACTACTTATGTATAGTCCACAATTACAGATGTGAATTTTCCCATATATCGTCAACATCATTGGTTATATTCTCCGATATTTAGCATAAAGCAAGGAATCGCAAATCTTGTAACCTTATAAATAATATAATAGATGTATCGTCATTAATGTGGTTTAACGATACTCTCAATGTTTGACAACCGAATTGAACGGTACTTTAACCACACCACACTATGCCTGAAGAATTACATTGAATTTTATCATCTATTAAGCTCTCCCAGTAGGACTCGAACCTACAACATACAGATTAACAGTCTGCCGTTCTACCATTGGACTATAGGAGAATGCACCTAACGAGACTCGAACTCGTACTCTATCGCTAGAACAGGATTTTAAGTCCTGCGTGTCTACCATTTCCACCACAGATGCATGATGATATATCTTATTTTAAATGGTATATACCAATCCATTATAGACATCGTAAGTAAAGTTTTGTATATGTTGGGAAGTTAATGAGTACAACATTCCCGATAGATACTGAGGGCTTTTGACACCAATTAATTGTAATTTCTCATTACACTCAGTACCTAAGAGACAGTTTTGATAAAGCAATTGCTTGATACGGCTTATCTCTTGGATTTGACATAATGACTAAATTCATTATTTACTCCTTACCTCTTTAATTCATAAAATACATTTACTTCAATTCTGATAGCACATATATCTTATCTTTTACAAAGGCTTTGTTTTTTTATAAGTTGTTTTCTTAACTTACAAATATATTATAGCACATTATGTTTATATTTCGTGTAGTAAATTTAAATATTTTAAATATTTTTTTGTTTTTTATATAGATAACTGATTTGTAAAACAAATAGTAACTAGTAATCCAACCACAAACATCATTGTTGATGTTGTTCCTGATGAGTTTATTGAATATAAAGCAAAATCTTTCTTTGTAATTGGATTCAGCCAATATATTCTTTCTTTATTCAACATATCAAGCAATTGATGACTTAACATTCCTATGGCAAAATACATAGTATAAGCTAAGTTGTTACAAATCATATATATGCTTAATGAAAATAAAATCAAAGCTAATAATGTATGTGTAAATGTTCTATGACTTGAAAAATAGCCATACATTAATAATCCAATAAAACCACAAGCTCCTATTATAATAGGGACTGTTACTTCATTCCAATTAATCAAGCTTTTAGGATTAATATTGGAATAAAAGATTAATCCTATCATAATTCCTATTGCTAATATTGTTCCATAGAATACTTTTCTCATAAGTGAATGTTCTATATCAATATCAGGTAGTATTGCTCCTAAAGCTGATAAAACAATTGATGTTGTAATAATCTCTGAATTGCTTGTATTATGATTTAACAGTAATAATCCAGAAGCTAATGCTGTACCTACTACTAAATGTGTCTTTCCAGTCATAATAAATACCTGCTTTCAAGTTATAATTTATGTTGTTAATATTTATCATTTCTATATATATATTATAACATGATGTATACATAACTCGTGTAGTATATGGATTAGTCTTTAAATCTTTTTACAAAAAAAATAAGAGCTATATTAAATATAGCCCTTAAATAGAATTATTGTTTTACATATTACATACTAGCTAAACAGCGTAAATATTCATCATTAAATTCTTTAATCTTAGCAAAATATTCTTCTTTAGATATTAAATCATAATTTATACTTATACCATAATATAAATCATTTCGTTTAATTTTATAATCTAAAGGATTAAGTTTTTTACAATATTGACTTTGAAACTTTATTTTTTTAAATATTATATCCGTTTGAGCAATAAATTCTTTTAAAGTAAGTGTAGGATAACCTGTAGGATAAGGATATACTTCTTCTTCAAAATAAATAGGATAATCTAAGCCATAATTTGAGCCAAAATCCACATTATGATATAATTGATATTCTAAAGCATCATAATTATTTAAACAAGTAATTTGATACCTGTTTTCAGAATCTATTGGTAAGCGTGTAAATTTATTTATAAAATCTAAATATCTATAGTCTATTACACTAGGGCTCCAATAAGGTAATAAATCCAAAGTATAATCTAATCTTATCAACTTTTTATGATTATCTTCTTCTAAAAATTTGGCAAAATCTATCATTTCAATGGTAAATTTAGGTATATCAGACATTTTTATTTTCTTTATCATAGTAAATACTCCATTCTCGCTTTTAATATTGTCAGTATATCACATATAATAAAAATTGTATATAAAAATAGACTATTATATGATAATAATAGTCTATTAAATATTTAATCTTCTATATCATTATTTTCTTTATCCGGTAATATTTCAACAATATCCTCAATCTTACATTCTAATAACTGACATATTTTATCTATCGTTTTTAAATTTAAATATCTATCATTATTTAAATAAGTAACAACAGATTGTGATAGTACCTTTTCTTTCCTTAAGTCGGTTGTTGTATAACCTTTTTCTTTTAATTTTCCTATTGGGTCTTTGTAGTGAATCATTATGCAGACATCCTTTCTTTTTCAATTATTTTTTTCAGCTTATCAACATACTCATCATCTAATCGAATCATCCTACATTCACCATCCATAATATTTAAAGTCTCGTCTTTAGGTTTTCCTTTTTTATAAGGTCGATTAGAGCAAATGGCATCAAATACATCTGCCACTTGTACTATTAAAACATAATTTGGAATATTTCGCAAGCGATTTCCGTTAGGATAACCACTTCCATCAGGTTTTTCGTGATGCATTAAAGCTATATTTGTTACAATTGTAGGGAAAGCATCCTTTAAAATTTCATATCCTACATAGGGATGAATTTTTACAATTCCCATTTCTTCATATGATAATGAAAAAGGTGCTGCTGTTATATTAAAAGGTAAAAATACCTTTCCCACATCATGTAATAAAGCTCCAATTAAAATCTGTTCTTTTTCTTCATCTGTATATGAATTATCTAACTGGTCTAATATTTGTCCAGTTACTATTGCTACTCTGCTACAATGATTATAAGTGTCCATACTAGATGCTTTTAGTATTCCTAGTAATACTGCTACTTCAGGTTTCTTTTTTATTTTTTCTAATAATTCTTTATATTCCATATAATACCATCCTTTTATTTAATTAAATTTTCCTATTATATTTACAATATTTCCGTTTATCCCCTTTAATTCTTCATATTTATCAGACATATAATTAAGTAAATAATTTCCAACTAAAACTACTCTATCTTCAAAAGTATTTTTCTTATTAATTATTTTATTATAGAAACTTATGTTATTTTGTTTAATAAGTTCCAGATATTTATTAAATACATATTCATTGTGAATATTTTCAAAAATATTTAGTAAGCTATATATTGTGTTCCAATTATAAATTAACGTAATCATATTATGTAGTACTTCTTCTGAAGCTTCTAACATATTGATATTGTCCAGATATTCTTCATATTTATCTGCAAAGTCATCACTAATATGTTCTGTATTAGGTGTTAATTCATAATGAAACATTGGGTAATTCACTACTTTAAATGAAAATAATACTTTATGATTACTCATATCTAATTTCACTAAACATTTTGTATCATATTCATCAATATAATTCATTTTATTATCTTCAAATAATGTATTTCTTTTAATATCAAACATATACTATATCTCCAATTAAATTTATTTTATTATATTTTCTCTACGTTTGGGAATTATTACTTCATTTCTTTCAACAAACCGTTTCATATCTTCCAAATATATATAATCTAAATTACTTTCGCTTACCATATCCTGAATAATAGATAACGCTTCTTTATATGTATAAGAATTTCTATATGGATGATATGAAGTTAAAGAGTCAAATGTATCGGCATATTGAATAAGTTTTACATAATCTGGAATTTGTGTTAATCCAAAAGGATAGCCTTTACCATTTTCATACTCGTGATGCATTAATACAATTTTTTCAACTATTTCGTCAAATACATCATGAATAATCTCATATCCTAAAGTAGGATGTGTTTTCATAATTTCTATTTCAAAATCAGAAAGTTCTCTACTTAAAGATGTTAAATTAAATGGTAAAAATGCTTTTCCAATATCGAATATTAAAGCACCTTGCAATATGCTTTTTACCTCTTTTTCATTCCAAAGTGAAGAATCTTCCATGTGAATGATAATATCATATACAATATTGGCAACTCGTACACAATGATTATATGTTTCTTCGTCTTGAAGCCTTAATAATTGTAATAACAATTTAATGTCTTTTTGTTCCTTTATTTTATCAATATTAATTGAAATCAATTTATTTTTGTCTCCCTTCATACTTCTTTTATTGAAGCTACCCATTTAATTTCTTTATCAGAAATATAATTTTTATAAAGAGCATCATCTATAATTTCTTGAGGAAACACTTTACTACTTGACATAGTAAAGGTTCTACAATTTTCCCCAAGTATTGTTATTTTATAATTATGATATATTTCCATCTATTGAAATATCTTCCTTTTCTCCTAATTCGCTTCTCTTTATTGTCATCTTTTCTCTATCTGTATAATAATCTTTATCATTTTTGTATGGACTATTTTTCAATACTGATAATAAATTGTCATAATTACATGGTATTTTCAAATCATAATATCTATATAGTGACATTGTTGCATCTGATATTAACTGCTTATCTATATTATTTAAAGCATATTTTAAACATTCATATTCTTTGAAATAAAAATAGGCTTTTTTAACTGGAACTATTTCTTCTAATTTATATCCGGCATATGGATTATAAAGGCCTTCTTTATCACCATATGTAAATGTTTTATTTAAGGTAATGATACCTTCCGATACATTAGGCTTTTCAGTAAAATATAGAGTTTTTTGTTTTCTGTTTTTGTCACAAACAATTATTCTATATAAGCCTTTTTTTGTTTTTCCTAACGAATTAACATCAAGAATAATAATACCAATTTCATTTGTATTAAGCTTATTTATATCATCTGAAAAATCATCAAAAGATTTAGTGTAATATATTTTGCTTAAACTATCTTCTATTGAAAATGGATAACCTAAATATTCAAGTTCCCATTGCCTATTTTGTAAAACATTTGGTTTATCATCTTCACATGAAATAAATAACATTCTTAACTGTTCTTTTAAATCATCTATTTCTTCTTGTAAACCAATTATTTTTGCATTAGCTTTATCATATGCTGTTGTGACTTTTTTAGGAGTAATAAGTTCAGCTTTTTTACCCCCAACATATTTTAATAAATCTATCTTTTCATCAATAGAAAATTTAGATTTATCTCTATACATTGTTAATACATCTAATGTCTCTTCTAAAGTTGCTAAATTATCTTCATCTTTTTGAATAGTATCAAATGACTCATATACTTGTTTTACCTTTTCAAATAACATTTCTCTATTTTTAACAGAAGAAATACAATCTAAAAATCCTATTTTTACTAATAATTCCATTACTTTTAATGAAATATTATTATTTTTAATAAACGAAACAATATCATTTTCTTTCACAAAATCCATTTCTGAAAGAGATTTAACATATCTTGTTCCAAAATATATAGTATCAGTATTATTATTAGTAAATTCATTAGCAGAATATAATAATGTAGGTGGTAAAATTTTAATATTAAAAAATGGTAATTCTGCAATAAATTTTTTAACTTCATCTATCTTTGCAATATGATTAAGTGATGCAGTAAAAAATTCTAATGGATAAGCCCATTTTAAATAAGCTGTCATAAAAGCTACTTTCGTATATGCTACAGCATGAGATTTATTAAATGCATATTCAGCAAATGCAATCATACAGTCATATAATGCATTTCCATCTTCTTCTGAAATTCCATTAGCTAAACATCCAACAATATTTCTACTAGCATCTCCATATATAAAAGGATTTCTTTCAGCTTCAATTTCATCTTTATGCTTTTTTGACATAGCTCTACGAACTAAATCAGCTCCACCAAGACTATATCCGGCAAGTCTTTGGAATATCTGCATTACTTGTTCTTGGTAAATAATACATCCGTAAGTAGGTTCCAATATTTCATTTAAAATTGCATTATTTATATTAATACTTCTTTTTGGTGGTGTTGCAATTTCACCACGCTCGTATTTCTTTCTTTCTACAATTTCATCCAAAAACTGCATTGGTCCAGGTCTATATCCAGCATTTAATAAAACTAAATCTTCAAAACAATTAGGCTGTAGGCCGACAATATATTTAATAATGCCATCACTTTCAAACTGAAATACTCCCTTAGTAAGTCCTTTACAGAATATTTCTCTATAAACACCATCTAATGAAAATAACTTTTCATCCATATTAGGGTCTTGCAAATCAATATAATTAGGGTCATTATGTACTTTTCTTATAACATCTGTAATGATTGCAAGATTTTCTAATACTAAAAAATCCATTTTTAGAAATCCTCTGCCTTCAGCTTGTGCCATCTGACATTGAGTTTCCATTTTTTTATTTTTATTATTCCACATTTCTGGAATCGCATTTTCAATAGGTGCTTGGCTTATAATGACGCCTGCCGCGTGTTGTCCGTATGATAAAAATACTCCATCATCATCTGCTAATATCTTTGCCAAACTAAGAGTAATGGCTTCATCATTTGTTACATCTTTTCCTTCAACTTTATCGTGAAATGATGCGTTATCACTATCATATAATTTTGATAATTTATCTCCTAAAATATTCCATCTTTTTGTTATTGCATCAATTTCTATTTTTACTTTTTTAAAATGTTCTCTTTGTTTTTGTAAATTAGAAATTATTGAATTATCATAACGCTTTATTTCTTTATATAAATTTTTCTCATATATTTCTTTATCAGCTAAATATCTTGCAGCTAATTTAACTCCACCTTTTATTGAGGCATATGTTTTTGTCATAATAGAACATACACAATTTTCTCCATATTTAGCTTTAACATATTTAATAGTATGTTCTCTGACTGCATATATGAAATCAGAGTCAATATCAGGCATGGACACTCTTTCAGGATTTAAAAATCTTTCAAAATATAAATTATATGGTATAGGGTCTATATCTGTTATTCCTAATACATAGCAATCTTCACTACCACAAGCACTACCTCTTCCAGGTCCTATGCTTTGTCCAATTCTTTCAAAATGATTATCGTCTATCCATTTATCTAATTCTTCTATAGATAGTGGGGCATCATCTATTCTATTAGTTGGTACATATCCTAATAATCTTCCATATTCAAGATAATCTGCAACGATTAAATGATATGCTGCATAACCCATACTAATAATTATATTTGTTTCATATTCTATTTCTTTTTCATATTTTTCTTTATCTGGGAATCCATTTGGAAATCGCTTTTTTATTCCTTCTTGTATTTTTTGCTTAAATACTTCATTCGCATTATCTACAATAGGATAAAAATTATAGCCATCAATAGTTACTTTTGGAAATTCAATTTCTTGACATTTATTTAATACAACTTCAATATTATCAATTGCTTGATTTACAATATCCTTATCAAATATTTTGTTTAACCATTTTGATAATTCTTTATTGCTTTTAATTGTATACTCATAATCATCTTTTCTTATTGGTGAATATTTATTAAATCTCGTAAATTGAACAATATTTCGTTTCTTTACTTCATTTTCGATTTGATTATCATTATAGAAATCTTTACAAATACCTATATGAATATCATTACTTGCAATAAAATGATTTGTATTTTTCATTTCTATAGCAAAATTAATTAATTCATTATATAAGATTTTTTCTGAATCTAATCCATGATTTTGTATTTCAAAATAAAAATTATCTATTCCGAAAATATCAATTATATTATTATATAATTCAGTTAATTCTTTTTTATTTGCTTTTTTACTTTCTTTATACTGTTTTACATCACTAATATATTTTTTTATATCAATTTTTCTACCAATAATTTTTTTATATTTAGTTTCACACAAATCAAAAGCTTCTAAATTATCCTGATATAAATTTTCTTTATATAAAAAAGTTTCTAATCCTTTTTTACTTCCAGAGCTTGCTGCCTTTTCTATATTTCTTTTAGCAGTTTTATTTGTTTCAGATTTTAAAGTATCTCTAACCTTAACATTTGCAATAGAAATTAAATATTTTCTGATATATTCATCTTCTATTTTATCAATCTGTTTTATTGAAAAAGCTCCATATTCGCTATTAAGAACTATGCTTGAATAAGGTGTTGATGTTCCAGTTTCTTTTAAAGAATTTAATATATCCAATGGAATAATATAATCAATACTATCAAATAATTCTTTATTTACTGATAATACTTCATTTATTCTTTTATCTATTTTTTCTTCCGCAGAAATATGTTCAAGTCCTAATAACGAACAAAAGACTCCACCAATACAAGCAGAAGTACATATTATATGTCCTTTTTTTACATTATCTTTTAAATTTTCTAATGTAATAATAGGTTTATTTTTCTGATAATTTCTATTTGCTTCTGTAACTATTTTACATAAACATTGATAACCAATATAATCAGTTGCAATTAATATAATATGTGCATCTAGTTTTTTATCACTTACTTGAAGATAACCTTCAACTCCCGGAATGATTTGTATATCATTTATTTTAGCTTTTTTTAAGTATGTAAGTAAATCTTCATATGCACTCATTACTCCGTGGTCTGTGACTGCTACTTTTTTAGCACCTAATCTTCTAAAATTATCAATCATATTATGCATATTAGCATTTGCTGTATCTTTTTCGGATTCAAAATGTGTATGAATACTACCAAACATTTTTGGTTTCATTTCTAAATTAGAAATTGTATTTTCCATATTAATCTCCCATATTGAAATATATGAGAATGAATTTCTAATCTGTTCATCCTCATATATTATTATAGCATATTTTAATCATTCTCCGTGTAAATACACGAAAAATATATATTTATTTTATAAATATTTATATTCTATACACTTATTTGTTATTAATTTTTTTGCACATACTTAAAAATGTTTTTCTTCTAATTGTTTTTGTTTTTGCAATTTTTTCTAACATCTTATAGGAACATTTTAAATATACGTGTCTTTTAGCTCTCGTTAAAGCTGTATATAACATATTTTTTGTTAAAAAATCACTTGTTTCATTATCATCAATCATAATTAAGATATTAGGATATTCACTTCCCTGTGATTTATGAATTGTAATTGCATATGCGAAATCAATATCATCAGTATCTTCCACTCTTACTGTTCTATCTCCTAAATATATATCAATATAAGCAATAGAAACAGCTCTTACAGTACCAATTTCTCCATTAAAAATACCTATTTTATAATTAGTTTTATTACATATAACAATATCTCCAACCTCAAAACGTGTAGTTTCCCCATATAATCTTTGATGTATCATATTGTTAATATTAGAAGTACTACATTTAAATAAATCTTTTCTATATGGAGACAATATAGCATTTACACTATTAGATAAAAATAAATCACTCGCTAATGTATTAGATACATCTTCTGTTATAAGTGTAAAACTATCATCTATAATTAAATCTGTTTTACCTTTAAGTATCTTTTTTGCATTTTTATCAATTGTTTGCAAACTTCTATGATTAATCTTTAAATAAGATGTTTGTATTCCTAAATCAATTAAATCTCTTAAAATATTACCGGCTCCAATTGAAGGTAATTGGTTTTCATCTCCAACAAGCAAAATTTTAACTTTTTCTTCATTTATATAAGATAATAGCTCATAAAATAAATTTACATCTATCATCGAGCTTTCATCAATAATAATAAAAGATGTTTCTTTTATTCTTTCTCTTTGAGCTTTTTTATTTTTAGGATTACTTCCATATCCTAAATATTTATGAATAGTTTTTGCATCTATATAACTTTCATCATCATACTCTTCAAATTCTTCATCTTCCTTAGTATTTATAAGATTTAATCCTAATTCTTCATAAATAGCCTCACACATACGCTTAACAGCTCTTCCTGTAGGGGCTAATAGTTGAATTTTATTTCTAGGAAATCTATTCATATATAATTTTAAAATTTCACATATTGTAGTTGTCTTTCCAGTTCCAGGGCCACCTGTTAATATAGAAATATCAGGTCCAGATAATGTTTTAGCAACCGCATCATTTTGTTCGTCACATAATCTGTCAATAATATTATCAACATATATATTTTTACTATGCTGATTTAAAATTTTAATTTTATTATATATGCTTAGTTCTTTATCATAATAACTTTTTATTGCTATATGTTTTCCATCAAAATAAAAATAATTACTATAATTATTAAGATATGCTTTTATCTCTTCTTTAGTTGTTCTTCTATTTGGTTTTGCAAATTTATTATTCATTGTTTGAAGTAAATTATTAATGGTTGTCCAAGTATTTCCACAATTAGCAATATCCATTAATGACTCTCTTAAACAATAAAACATTTCTCTTTTCCTTAATAAAAAAGTATGTTTATCAATATATTTATCAATTCTTGCAAAAGATACAAAATTACAATACCAAAAAGGGTCATTGTCCAATTTATCTAATAAAAAATTAGCTGTTTTTAAAGATGCAAGCTTTTTAAATAAAAGAATATCTTGAAAAATCAATTTAGTTTCTTCATATAAATAAAGTGTTTTTTGTAAATCTTCAGATAATTCTTCTTTATTTGTTATTTCCCAATTTCCAAAACGTCTTTGGTTTAAATATCTTTTGTATTCAATAGGCTCCATTGGTTCTAAAGGTTTTGGCTCTAAAACAATATTATCATCAATTAATAATCTTATTTTTGCTCCATTCTCCAACATAGGACAATTTAATAAATAATATTCAATTCTATTTTCATCTAAAAAATGAAAATCCGGATTTTTCTTATTTAAAGAGTCATTTTCAATGTGCGTTACAGTAACTATTCTCATATTTTTACCTCAATCCAAATTAGAAATTTATAGGGAGAATTATAACATTCCCCCTATAAGTGCAAATATGTCATCATTTAAAGCATTTACTTCTTGTTGTGATAAATTTTCATTATCATTATTTTCTTTAGGCTCTTCATTTATTATATTATTTTTTTGAACATCAACTGTTTCTTTTACTTTTTTCTTTGAAGTATACTTTCTTTTCTTTATTTCTTTAGATTCTTTTACTTTTTTAGGAACTGTAGTTGGTACAATTTCTAAATCATTACCATTAAGGTTAGTATTATCACTTTCCTTATTATCTTCTAAAGAAATATAATTATTTTGCTTTATATGTGATATTGTTTTTTCAATATTTAAAGAGTTCATATAACTAAAAGCATCAATATCTGTTGCATATGCTGATAATCCATGAAGCCCTATATATTGTCTTATAATATTTTTTAACGCATTATTTTTAAAACCATTTTTAAGCTGATTTATAAAAATTTCTTCTTTATCTGTAACTCTAATAGTTAAAGAATAAACTTCATCCATAAAAGATACATCATTAAATGAAACTGATAAAGGTATATCATTTATTTCAAATGGCTTTATTCCGAGATAAGCGTCTATACATCTTTTTACAACTTTAGGCCTTTCTTTTGGCTTTATAGACCATAGTGTACTTATTAAATCTAAGTCACAATGTCTATAAAACCTCATAGTGAATATCATATATTACCCCTGATTTAAAAGACGTAAATATGCAGACATATAGTAACCTCGGACATTACTAAAAACAAATGGTAAATCAGGAGCATTTTCGTTTCCTTTAATAACTGTAACAGTCAAACCACTTAATGCATCTTCAATCATATCAAATCTGCTTTCTCCGGTACCACCTGTAACAATAAGATAATTATATTTAATCAAATTATCGTATTCATATAAAATTCGATTTATTGATTTTTCACATAATTCCTTATTATTTTTATTAAGCAGTTCTGTAAAATCATATGGCTCTATATGTGGTTTGATATTTCCTTTTCCTCTTATAAAAATAGGAATAACACCATCTTCTAAATATTTTTGAAATTCAAAAATCTTAAAATTAGTATGTTTTTCATCATTAATATCTTTAATGGTATTTTCAAAAACAGACTTCATAGCAGTATCAGAATAAGTATTCTGTTTGTTATTTACTGATGACTTTATACTGAACAAATCTTCTGTTCCAAAACCAATATCTACAATTAAAGTATTTTGTCTTAATATTCCAATTCTATCCGCAAGAGGCTGTCCATGATTATCGTAAACAGCAGAAATCATTGTTCCCTTTGGCTGTTCCATAACATTAATTGCATCTTTCTTTAAATCAAAAATAACTCTTTTCTCTTCATTATTTCCAATTTTAATAGTTACATCATAATGTCCTGTTAAAACCTCTTTTAATTCATCAGCATCATCTAAGTATTCACAAGGAAGTCCTGTCTGAACATAAACTTGTGTATTAGTTAAATCCATATCCATTAAGCAGATAGCCAATCCAGCAGTCATAGTTGCTATATATATTGGATTTTGTAAATGATACCTTGAATATAATGATGCATCTGTAGTATTTGAAACATCTATATCATCTATAAGGGTTTCAGCCATTTCACCAACAACCCATGTTTCATTTTTAATATTGTCTGTCATAATAATAGTTGTATCATCAAGCTGTGCTACAATATTAAATGACTTCTTATCTATTTTTTTTGCATAACTAGGAAATAATGCAATCTTTGAATTAGTTATAGCTTTTACTGAACTATAACCGCCATCAATTCCTACAATGACTCTATTAAGAAATTGATTATTACCATTAATTTTTGGCATTTTCCAATCCTTAATTAATGATTTTGTCTTAAAATCAGCAGTATTCATATAATATTCTCCTTATTCTTATTTTTTGATACAATTATTATTTAGCAGATAATATCTTATTCTAACCTCTATGTTTTAGCATAGTAGTTATTAATAATTAATTATCTTACATACATTATATCAAATACTGTTTATTATTCGTGTAGTATTTATTCATTTTAATCAGATAATATTTTTTCTGACATCTTATTATATGATTTCATCTTTTTATTTAATTTGTTAATTCGTGATTCTTCTTGGGAAATGAATAATCTATAATAATCTCTATCAGTTTTATTCTCTAAATTTGGAATAAAATAACCTTTATGCATATTTATAATAATAGCCTGCTTAGACTCAACAATATCCTCGATAGCTTTACGAACTTGTCTATCTGAAAGTCCACAAATACCAATTAAAGCTTTTCTCGACAATCTATTATCAAATCCAACAGGCATAACATTTAAAACTGTATTATTTTCAATAATCCCCATAATAAATACCTTAACCTTTCTCTTCAAGCAAATATGCATCCCCTATACATATTGCATCACTAGTATCATCTCCTACATCAATACCATATTTATTCTTTACATATGCTACTGAAATAGGCTTATAATCATTACGTTTTAATCCTTTTTGCTGCATATTAAGAACTTTGCGCCAATGAGAAGGATATACAAAATGTATATCAGCTCCAATAACTTCACTTAATCCAATTAAAATACCTTGTATTCTATAATTAGGTTTAGAACCATTTATACTTTGTCCTACATATGCATCTTCACAAACAATAGTTTTTTTACATCTTTTATTTTTTAATTTTTTTAATATAGACCATATTTCAGATGTAATATTTAAGACTCTCTGCTCTACCAAAACTTTTTGTTTTTGTTTTATACATCCATACCCATCTTCTAAATTAAGAATGCCATCTATAAAGATGGCATATCCTAATGAAGTTGATGACGGGTCTATAGCTATTATTATTTCTTTAGCCATTACTTCTCTGCTTTTGAATTGCTTAATACTTTCTCAATTCTTATAAGAGAGCCTTTATTTAATGCATCATTTAATTGAGCTGAATCATCCTGGTCTAAGATAAGTGAAAATACTGTTGCAGCAGTTGTTGTATCAGTTGCGGCAATATCAGCACCAGAACTATCTTTTGCATTTGCAACATAAACATCTTTAAAAGTAATTGCAGTTTCACTAGTAGTAATATTTCCAACAGTAGAGCCTGCTGTATCTGAACTATTCTCATTAGTGATTATTGAAATATTGATAATATCTCCTTGTCTTAAACTTCCACCTGCCGCATTTGAAATACCAGATGCTTCAATAGAAGTAAGTACAGGATTTGTAATATCATCAGTGTATTCATTAACATTAGTAAAATCTTTATTAGCAACTATTTCGCCAACTTCAAGATTTACTTTTGATTTATTATTTACAAGGTCTTTAATCTTTGTATAAGTTCCTGCTATATTATTTTCTGAAGGAATTTTTGCGATAGTAAAATATGTATCAGCATTTTTACTTGTAATAACTTCTCCCTCTGGACAAGCTTTCTTAACAGCAACTACTGAATCATATGTAATATCATTTGATAATCTATCTCTTAAATATAACATTCCAATAAATAATACTATTGTAAGAACTAATGAAATTACAATATATAATGTTTTTCCAAGATTAAATTCACCAAATGTCTCTTTATTTTTCTTATCTTTTTTGAGTTCATTAACATTTTTAATACTCTTTACACTTTTTAATCCCATATTTTTCTCCTTAACTATTTATTGTAAAGGTTATTTGAAAAGATGAAATTTTATCGTCTTTCCATTGAAAATTTATAAAGTAATTATCAATATTCCAACTAGTTTCAATTTTTTCCTTATTGTTTGTTTCTAAATATTCATTACCTAAACATTGTTTTATATTTTCTAATGAAGATTTATTATTAATTGATAAATATTGAAAATTTACATTATCAACATCATTAATATTTATTCCAATTACTTGTGTATCTAAAACATTCTCTACTTTTTCTTTACTATTAAATACTGTTATACTTCCAACAACATTTGTATCTTTATCCCATAACTCTATTTCTTGAGTTCCTTTTTTATCAATATAGGTAGTTTTTTCATCCGTACCTAATTGATATGGGATTGCATTCATAAATGTTTTACAATCCATTGGAATAGAAACAGTTTTATTATTTATTTTTATGCAGTCTTTAGTTGTTATTGATAAATTGTTTTCGCTAGTTATACTTTGTTGTTTATTAGTTGTATATATTGATACACTACCAATAATACATATCCATGTTAAAATTCCTACTATAAAACCACAAACTAATAATATATTTGTAATTTTACTTGATATTTTATAATCATCTATATCTTTATTTTCATAAGCTATTTTTGATTGAAAATTAAATATTATCGCTACAATACCAAGTATAGGACACATAAGCGAAGCAACTGCAATTGAAAAAAATAATCTTTTTTTAAATACCTTATTTATATCTTCCATATTGCTACCGCCTATTTAACTAATCTGCTATCATGAGCTGCAGAAACAATTCCCATTTGTACATCTTTATTAATACTGATTGGAAAAACATCAAGTTCTGCAAAAAAGCTATTTATATATATCTTTGAAGAAATTTCACTATCAACTGTACTTCCTTCTATTTTTTTACCATCAATTTTTGCATTATTTTTTTGAACTAATGTCTTTTTTATTGTACCTGCACCACTTCCTGCATACTTATTATTTGTAACAGGAATCTCATATTTGATAAAATATCTTATATTATCATAATTATGGGTTTTTAATTTGTTATAACTAATTTCATCATTATAAATTGCTTCATAAAAAACAAGCTTATTAATTAATACCGGACTGCTTTTACCTTGCAGATTATATAATTCACCTGCTGTAGGAATGTTATTATCATTTAAATAAAAAGTTTCCTTAATCTGATTTAAATAATAATCAGCTAAATATTTTATTTGTTTTTCTTCTGTTGCTGTTACAACTTGATTATTAACATTTACATTATCAGCACTTGCATTAATAATAATATGGTATCTATCTTGTTCTTTAGCATGTAAAGTATCAGTACAACTAGCAGAAAGAATGGAATCTTCTGCCATTTGTACACCTGTTGATACTCTATTTTCTAATGAATTTATCTGTACTCTAAATTGGAATAAATATAAAATAAGTATAAGAGCTGCTAAAATCATTCCAGATATTGTAAAATTTATATAATTTAGTCCATCTTCTTTTTTTAGATTTCTTATTGTTAATTTCATATTTTACTCCTAAATTACCATTTTGATGTTGTCGTATATTTTAAAGTATAGCTAAAATCTTTAGCTAATAAACCTTTCGCTTTTATTCCAACAGCACCAACTCTTTCAGGTAAATAATCATACATTGGATTTGCAAAAGTCACTGTAAAGTCAAGTGTTACTGGTGTGCCATAGGCAACTTGCTTAACTGTTGTATCAGTGTTTATTTTTAGTTCTACACTTTCGTTTGATGTGGTTATTCCTTTTGCTTTGAAACTTTTTATCATATCATCTTTATCTGTGCCTTTGAAATAACCTTGTTGTTCCATCCTATATAAATAGTTTTTACCAATAATATCAGCATCAATTTTAGTTTCTACTACTTTTGAAAATGTCAGCATTACTAAAACAAGAAAAAATGCAACTATGATTACAAGACAAGTTGATAACAAATCTATTGCAAATCCATTCTCTTTATTATTTTTTTCTTTTAAAGGGGTAAGTTTATTTCTTACCCCTGTTTTAGTTGTAATCATATACATTACCCCTTTAGATTAGAGTTATTCTATAAGGCTTTATTACTGAAGAGTTTCCTTAGTATTAAATAACTGATTTGTAGCATCGCTAGTAGAACTAAGAGCACCTGTGAAAATATTCTTTAACTGATTTCTGAAAAGGAATAAGAGAAATACTGCAACGATAATTGTACCAAGCACCTCTACAAGATGGTCGCCTCTCTCCCTTTTATCAGTAAGTGGCTTTACTCCACACTGACGCATTGCAAAATTTGTATAACCTTTAGCTAAAGCTGTTTTAATTCTATTCATTTTTTAATCCTCCACATGTGTTTTAAACATTTTGTTTTTTATATTTAGTTTTTATATATGTAAAAGGCATTAATGCCTAATTACTTTTATTCAAGATTCTCGCTCATTTCAAGTTTGAGCATAGAACCAAATCCCGTTACTTTAAATAAACGGTATACTTTTTCAGATAGCTCAATTGATTTAAAATCAATATTTTTTTCAAGACATATATTTTGTACTTCAACAAAACTTCTAAGTCCTGCACTGCTTAAATATCTTACATCTGCTAAGTTAAAAGTAAGCTTAGTTAAATTTTCACTACCTAAAATTTCTTTAATTCTTGTGGTAATAATAGGTGCTGTTGTAGCATCAATATCTCCTGATAAAGAAATAAGTGCTATACCATCTTTTATTGTTTCATCTTTAATACCACATATTACATCTGATGTATCCTCATTTTGAACAACAGATTTTGTAGCTTCTACATTAGGTGCTTCATCTTTATCGCCCCTAAGTGATTTAAGTGATAACATATTTATTTCTCCCTCATTTATTTACTAAAAGATTGGCCCCATAGATGAAATTGAAGAAATAATTATATATACAACAGCAAAAATTATAATTACGAAAAATGCCATTGTAAGAGCTTGTCCTTTATTCTCCATATCATTTTGGTCTTTTATTGCTTGAGCTTTTGCAGAGTTCGCTACTGAATTAACTAAGTCCTTTGAATAACTATCTGTATCACCATATAAGAAATATGCTCTTAATAAATTACAGAAACTTCTTATTGTTGAACTATCAAAATGGTTTGAAAATGTCTGTATAGCTTCTTCTGCTAAAATTGATTTTTGTGATAAGTTCTGTGATAAAATCATTAATTCTTTTTTTAATCTGTCGCATCTTGCTACCTCTGCGGCTTGTACTAATGCATCTACAATATAGATATTACTGTTTAACGATACATTTAAAACAATATAAACTCTGTTTATATCTCTTTCGATTTCATCATTATCACTTTTGTTTTCATGTTTATAATAAAAATCTAATAAGAAATATCCAAGTATTGCAGCTATTACAATATATAATGGATTGGTACCAAAAAGTAATATATCCAATAAGACTAATACAGCAGATGCAATTGATTTTATAATTGCATATCTACCTGGTGTTAAATCATAATCATTTAGTCTATACATAATACCAAGTTTGGCTAATTCTTTTTGTTTTGGACCGTATGATAATCGTTTCTTTAAATTTTTATTAATCTGTATCTGTAAATCAGGTGCCCTTGCAAATAATTTTGCAAATAGCTGTTTTAATAAGAAAAACACTGATATACTTACACCCAATGCAGATAATACAATTACAATATCTACTATCAATTTTTTATCCATGTTTTACCTGTCCTTTATATTTTACTTTGGATGCATTGTCATACCTAATATGATAACGCCTGTTGCACATACTAATAAAAACTGTCCTACAAAACTTGTTAATAAGACATTACCAGCACTTTCAACAAAGAACTGCATAGCAAATAAAATTACCATACCAATTCCAAACATAACAGCTAACTCTACTCTTGTATTTCTTATTGATGCGAGCTGTGTGTTTACTAGTTCATCATTATTACTTACAATAGGTCTTAGAAACTCTAGCACTGTTTTATATCCCTCATTCATTTGTGATGCTGTTGAAAATGCATCTATAACTGTTTGGAACATAAAACTGTCTGATTTGTTTCTTAAATGTTTTAATGCCATTTGTTCATCATGTGTTTGTCTTGCTTCTAAGTAACATTCTTCTAATAATCCAGATAAAGGAGCATCCATTTGTACATAAATATTACCGAAAATATCAATAATATTTGGTGTAATAGTACTTGCTGATGAACAAGCATTTATAAAGTCATACATCTGTTTTTCTACATTAAATCTGTTTCGATAAATAACATTTTTACCTATTGCAAATAAAATGATTATTACAAAAACAACATATAAGAATGCTTTTGGTATACCGAAAATTAGACTTAACACAATAAATAATATAATTAATCCTAACGCACCAAAATTGATAACATCAGAGACAGACATACTTGGAAAATGTTTTACAATATTGGTTTTTGCTACGAAGTTATATAATTTATCAGTGAATTTTTCTTTCTTTTCAGTAATAAAAATGTCATTTTCTTGCTTTAAGATAAATTGACGTTTTCTTATCTTGTCGAGTTTTTTAATATCGCCTCTATATTTAGCCCATATGACTTTATAAGGCTCTGTTTTAAAAACCCAACCAACAGCACTTAATACGAAAAATCCTATTGCAAGCAATATGAGTATACTAAATACTATTGTTACAATATCTCTTGTACTCATATTAACTTACCTCTTTAAATATTGGCTCATCTGAACCCTCTTTGAATGTTACCTCTTCAAACTCATATTCACCAGTTTTATCATTATATTTCTTCATATGTAATATTTGTGATATATGATAATCTTGTACATAAATTACTGTATCAAGAGTTTGAAACTGTTTTGCAAAATGCTTTCTATCTCGGTTAGGCTGGTCATCAAGAGCGTAGTCAATAATTTTCTCTACACCCTCTTTTGCATTTATACTATGTACAGATGTCATAAACTGTGAACCTGTATAAGCTGCATATGCAAGTGAAGCCGCTTCTTTACCTTTAATCTCACCTACAACAATAGTATCGAATGACTCCATTAATGCTAATGTTCCTAATGCTTTAAGGTCATAATAAAAACTACTATTTCCTTTTGCAGGTAAAATTTTTCTAAATATCATCTCTGGATGACTATTACAATATAATTCTTCTGATTCCTGAATTACTACACAACTTTTCTCCGGATTAGTAGACTCAAGCTCTGCATTAATAAATGTTGTTTTTCCAGAACCATTAGGTCCACAAACTAAAATGCTTTTTCCACTTCTCCATCTATCTACCAAATATTTTCTTTGTGCTTCTGTTAAATAATTCTCTTTTATTAACTCATTAAATGTTTTCTTTTTCTTAGGAATTTTTCTGATAAGTAATGTTGGTGAATCATTTGTATTAAGCAAATCTGATACAAGTGAAAAACGTAAAATATTTGTTGGACTACTATCTTTATCTGTAAATACTTGTGCCGCATTGCTTATTGACATATTTACTGAATTTCGTCCTGTAATAAACTGAATATATTTTTTATACTCATCATCGGAAATAAAATGAATATTTGCATCCATTCTTTTTCCTCTTCTTTTTACTCTTACTGTATCTTTATTTACTAATCGAATATCTGAGATAGTATCATCATCATTTATTAGATAATCTAGTATGCCAAATCCCCATAAGGTTTTATCTACAAGTAAAACTACATCATCTAATTCTTCATCAGTAAGACCATATTCTCTGCCTTCTTCTCTTATACTCTCTAAATATTCAGTTCTCTCTATTGCTTTACTCTTTACTTTGATATAAATACTATTCTCAGGATTATTGATACGTTCAATTATCATATCCTGAAATTCACTAATTGACATTTGTTTTGGCTTTTTTGCCATCTGTTATCGCCCCCTTATGATGCTAAAATTAATTCGTAGCGAATTACATTATTATCCCACCAACAAACTAACTCTTGCATTTCATCTTTGGTTTGGATATATATTTTTTTGTCGCCTAGTTCTACTTTATCTGTATAGAAATAATCTATATAATCCTCAATTCTTCTTACAATTAAGAATGAGTCTGTTTTAAAGTCTGTTGGGAATATTTCAATAATTCCTTCATATAACTTATTAGGGTCTGATTCCCAACCTACATATTTAAATTTAATATGACCATTTTGACTATCAATTGTTCCACTATTAATATTATTAATAAATGTTTGAGCAATAGTTAATTGGTCCTCAGTTGTTGCTGAATTTCCTGTTGTATTAATTGTTGCATCAAATTTTCCATCAACAAAAGTACCTCTGATAAGAAATTCATATTCACCAGCTTTAAGTCTTACTAAATTATTCTGACCATCAAAACTACTTACTGTAATGTTTTGACCTCTATAATAGCAATAAGCTACAATTTCTGTTGAAGGGTCATTCTTCTTAAGTGTAAGTGGATAAATATAAAAGAATAATTCATCTGTCATTGGACTTCCTTTATGTCTGATTGACGCTCTGAATAGTTTATATACACAATCAGATGCATGTACTGATGTTTGTTCAATGTACGGATATTGTTCTTTAAAAGGAATAACTCCATTTACTGTTTCATCATCATCATGATTATCTTCAATATTTGAATTTAACTGTTGCATATCTTTATCTATGTCATATTTGCTAAATGAAGGTATTTCCGGTTCAGGGTCTTTTTGATTTTCAATTATTTCCTCTATCTCATCACCAGTTAAATCATCAGGAATTTCTTCTTCACAGTTATCCTCATTTTCATCTAAATCATTATCCATAAAAATCAACTGTTCTTCATCTGGCTGTTCAGTTTCCGTAACAAAAGCTCTAAATTCTTTTCTTTCTCTTTCTTTTTCTTCTGCTTCTATTTCTTCCATTGTTTTTTCGTGAACAACAGGTTTAGAAATTTCCTTTGGTTTTAACTCGTCTGGAATATCTTCTAAGTTATCAATATTCTGTTTTTGATTGTTTGTTTCTACGATATTGAAAATTGAATTAAAATCTTCTTCTGAAATAAATTCTAAAAATGTTTGTTTATGGATTTTATAATCTGTTCCATCAATATTAACATTTAGAATATTGTTGTCATTATCAAAAGATATTTGCATTAAATTATTATCTATATGGCATATTGATAATGCCATAATCATTTCATCATTAAGTTGTGCTGCTAAATCATTAATTAATGCATACACATGGTTTTTAGTAAATAATGACATTTCTCCTTTATTTCCCCCTGTCAGTATTTTGATAAGAAATTACTATTAAATTTTCTACATAATAAGTATCGTTATAACCCATTATTTTCGAGCATTTATTTTCAATTATTTGAAAACATTTTTAATTTTGTATATTTTATATAGCAAATATATAATTATCGTGTATATATTTGTATAATATTAATGATTAAAATAATTATAATTATATACTCTGATTTCTTTTACTCGTGAGTTCCAACCATTTAAAACAGAAACATCACCAATAACTCCATTAGCTCTAACCTTAGATACATCCACACAAAATTCACTACAGCAATAACTTCCATTTGCTATTGTCCACGTATGTGATGAGTCTGTATGCTCATCTGATTTTTGGTCAGATAACATACAAGGAATAACAGTTCCATTTGCAAGTACAATATCAAAATATTGTCCTACTATACTAGTAAATCTACTTCCTAATGCAACCATATATCTATTATTTAAACGTCTAAATCCTTGTTCATCAGTTGTAGCTGCATTCTGCAATCTCTGTTGTGGAGTATTATTTCCAAAAACTGTATAAGACTCTATAGTTTTTGTTCCTGGATAACTACTGATTTCAAATGATGTATAATCATTTCTTTCTGATAAATCTGATAAATGAAAATATACATTACTTTCTGATTCATCATCTACATTTTCATCATTATTTAAATCAATATTAACAACACCAAAATTTTCATTAGCTTTACTATATGTAATCTCTGAATTGAAATTAAAATATCCTATAGGTTCATTACTATCCATAGATGCATAATAAGGAACTTCTTTATTAGCTATTTTTGTTTCTGAATTTGGAGCTGTTACTATATATGCAATATCTTGTTTTTCAATTGTTGGTTCAATATTTGCAATTTCAGTTGTTTTTGTTTCTTCAAAAATATTTTTTATAGTATTTGAAACTCCTGCGACCCCATCATATGTATATTGCTTTTCTAATTTTTGCATTGGAGTGTCAGGTGTAACTGTTGATACTAAAACATCTTTTGATTTAACATTACTTGCTAAAATTAGACTCAATCCAAAGCCCATAACAAGTATGCTTTGTACTCTTTTCTTATTATTTATCAATATTCAAGCATCCTTTTTTTGTTTTTTGTTTATCGTCTACATAATTAGTATCGTATATTACACGAGTTTTCGGGCATTTATTTTCAATTATTTGAAAACATTTTTGTATTTATTTAGATACAAAAAAGAAGAACCTCTAAAAAAGAAGTTCTTCTTAATATATTTTATGCTAATTCTAAAGACATATCATTTAAATCATTAACTTCAAATTCTTCATCTTTATAGGAATTAATTCTATTTACAATTTTTTTCTCATCGGTAGATATATCATCTAATTTATCTGCAACAAATGGATTATTTTTAATTGCAGCTTTTCTTGTATTATTATCAATATATGGCTTATATTTTGGATTTAATATTAAACTGCCACATAATCCAATTGCTTCATGAATAATCTTTGTATCAGGATTTTTAATCTCATTAAGTACATATGGATTTTTTCTGATTGCTGTTGCTTGCATTTTATATGTAGGATTTATAGCATATTTAATCATATGTGGATATGTTTTCAATACTGAAACCCATATATATTCGCTTACTTTAGGATAAGAGATAATTATATCTTTTTTCTTAAAGATAGCCATTGAAACCCATTTAGGGTCTGGGTCTTTCATTCTCTTAATTGCATATGGATTTTGTGTAATAGCACATGATACTAATAAATCTTTCTGTTCTTTAGTAAAATTCTGCCAAGATGGTTTTTCTGTTACAAATTCAAGTAATAATCCATTAATGCCAAGAACTGCTTCTGCTTGCTCATATGTAACATCTGACATATCTTTTATCTTATTAGGTGTCTTTTTTAATACTTCTAATGCAATATCAGAATTTACATTTTTAATATATTGAACCGCATCCGGCTTATTTTCTAATATATATCTTTGGCTTTCTAATGATAATGTTTTAATATTTTCAATTAAAGAACCTGTATTTTTCTTATCTCCACCTACTAATATTTTTACATAATCCTGTGGAAATGGTTCATCACTATCTAAACTAGCATATATATCTTTTTTCATTTGTGTAGTTATTTTAGTTTCAGAATTTTTTGTTATATATAAAACTACCGGATTTATCATATAACTATATTCATTTTCATTTTCAGGTTCCCTTGAAATGGTAATACCTGATATATTACTATTTAATAATACATCTCCTAATTTTTTTATACATCTTGCGTTTTGAGAATGATAATCAGTATATAAAGAACTTCCACATACTGAAGAATTTTCATTTTCAAAATGTACATAACCACCATTTGAATTAGCTCTTGATACTTGTTTTCCCCAATTAGTCATTCCTTGGTTAAATCCAGTACCTACATGTATGTTCTTCTCTGGCATTGCCATAGACCAAGCTGTAATTAATGGTGAAAAGCTTTGTACTTCTCCATCATTTGCAAATTCCATATTATCAAAAACTAATGTATCACTTAATGAATCATATCTTGTCCATGCTTGTGCTTTTATTTTTTGTGTTTTTACATCTTCAATTACTGTAATAGCACTACTTGGATTACTTATTGCATCAAGCATACAAGTACCACCAACACCACCTAAATGCTGACAACAATGTGTATCATATCCTACGGTTATATTTCTAGCATCATCTGGTTTTAACATATACATTACATTTTTACCATCTGTTGCTCTTACACCTCTTCCTGGAATAGCTACAACATTATCTGCAAAATCAATACCATATCTTCTTTTTATTTCTTCTGCTTCTGCTAAACCTCTTTTTTGAGATTTTTCATATATAAGCTGTTGTGCTGTTTTACCAATATCAAAATGGTCAATATTATCTACTGCTTCAAGTGTACTTGATAAATAACTAGCTCCTAATTCATGGTTATCTTTATACCAGTCAATAAATCCTTTTTCTTCTAATCTTTTAACATCATTAACTGTTAAATAACTTGCAAATACTTCAATATGCTCTTTTGGAATTTCATTAAAATGTAATTCATTTGCTAATATATAAAGAGCCGGATTATTATATTTTGCAACTTGTGATAAAGAAGCTAATGTGAAATTATCTACTATTTCTTTTATCTCTTTTGAAGTAAGTTTACTAGTATTATAATAATTTCTCCAAGCCATTATCATTTCAGGTAATACTCTTGGTGAACGGCCTCTATTAGCCTTTTTAAACGCTTCATCTGCCATTAAAAAATCATCACTATTTTTTAAATTATCATTAGCAAAATATTTATTCATTAAATCATTTTTATCAATTCTCATCTGTTCCATTTCTTCAAGTAAATCTTGACTTAAAACCATATTCTTATTTAATTCTTTTAAGTCTTTTACTACAGATAATTTATAAGCAGGATTTAATTGACTTTCATTAAATAATCTTTTTTCATAAGAATTTAATGATTGATATAATTTAATATCATTTATAGAAGGTATTTTATTAGTATCACCAATATATTCAAAAGCCCAATATAAATGATTACCGTCCTGAGAATCCTTTATTAAATCATTAATAGAATAATTATCAGCATCTTCCATATTAGCTAATGTCGGCATAATTCCTAATGCATCCATAACATTATCATATAAAATTTTATAATTATCTGCATATTTAGGATTATCCGGATTAATTGAAAAATCTTCTATAACTGCACATTCAGGAGTTGTGTTTCCAAACTGATAAGATTCATATTTTACGAAAGCTATATTTCTTCCTTCAGATTCAATATCATTTAATCCTTCTTCAACTTCTCCATCAAAAAGATGTGTAAATGACGGGCCATTATCTGACATATTCTGTTCTGCTAATGAATGATAATATACACTTGTGCCATTATTATTTGTAAATGCTGTTATTGTATAATCATCATCATTTAATTCATGTTTTCTTAATTTATCCGCAAATACACTAATTGGATAAGAACTTTGAATATCTAATACAATATTATCTTCATTAAAGTAAGTGTGTGGAATTTCATTTCCATTAAATTTAATCATTTTTATTTCCTCGTTATAAGTATCAAATTACTTTTTTAATAATTAAAAATATCTTCTATATATAGTATCGTGATTTCTATATATTTTCGGATATTTTTATATAAAAAAAATAAGAGCTACGCAATTTAGCGAAGCTCTTTATTTTCATTTTTATCCTCTTTGTGCAATTTCAAAATTATCTGGAAACTCTATATTTTCATCTACAAACATATATGGAAATCTAAGAGTTAAAATAGCTTCAAGTAATTTATTATTAATAGCTAAATTTATTACATTATCATTAAAAAATACATCATTAGTATTTTCCCCTTTTAATACTAACTTATATCTATATTCATATTTATCAAAAAATATATATTTACCATCTAATGTTTTAAATCTAACTAAAACATTCCATACTTTATTTCTATCAAGTTCTTTGTCTAATACTTCAATTCCTGTCATTTATAGTTCCCCCTATATTTAAAACATTAATAAAAATATTGTAATTATTGTCTCTAAAGCAGCATTTCTTAAACTCTTTTTTCTTGTTTTTTTATTATTTATTTCTTTAAGAGTTAAATAAGCATAATATCCCCAATTCCATATTGTTTGAAATAGTACTGAAATTTTTAAAATTTCAAAAAATATATTAAAGCAAAATAATCCTACTGATTTACTTCCCGGAAACATCCCTATCATCATTCCAAACATAAATAACATACAAATTAATAATACTAAATAATAAATTCCATATGTTACCCAATGTAATCCATTTTTAAATAAAACAAAATTATCAAATATAGGTTTTTTCTTAATATTCTGTACATTATCCATTATTTTCACCTGATTTTATATATTTTTCTATTATTCTTTTTTCTAAAGCTGTATATTCTATGGAATTACTAAGTATTTCATTAATATCATTATTAATATCATCTAATATATTTGAAATACGTTCATTAGTTACATTAGGATATTTTTCTAAAATATATTCTTTCATTTTAGTGTTATTATATATTTTAGCAATTTCTTTAATATCTTCTTGTGATAAGCTTACAACTCTACCACGTTGAGTCATAAATGAATATAAATGTGTATCATTATGCTTAAAATTGTTTTTTATCAATCAACTTTTCCTCCTTTTTCTATATTACTATATATAAGTATCGTGTATTCACAATAAAATCTATGATTTTTGATAAAAAAAGTAGAAAAACATATTAATCTTACTTTTAAAATATTGTTCTCCTACTCTTTTTATGATATATTATTTTTCTTTTCTAGGTCTACCTCTTTTAGCTTTAGGTTTTTCTTCTACTTTAAGATTTTCCTTTTCTAAAACAACATCTTTTTTAGGGCGACCACGTTTTTTTGCTGTAGTAATTGATTCTACAACAGTATCTTCGATATTTTTCTTTGGACGACCTCTTTTAGTAACAGGTTTAGTTTCTTCAATATCTTCTTTTACAATCTTTTTAGGCCTATCTCTTCTCTTTGGTTTGTTTTCATTAAATATTTCTTCTTTAATATCATCAGTTTTTTCTTCATTAATATTATCTTCTTTATCCGAAATATTTATAGCAGCAGTTGTAATAGGTTCTGTTTTTTCTATAATTTTATCTGTTTCACTACACTTTTTTCTTGAATTATTATTTGTTTTTTCTTTGCTTTTTATCGGTATTCTATCGTCTATTAATGGTTTATCTAATAAATCATCATATTTACTTGGAGAAAATTTAAAGCCAATACTAAAATTAGTAATCCCTATTCTTTCTTTAATCTCCATCATTTCTTTCCTATCTTTACATAGAATGATAGGAGTATTGTTTTCTAATATGATTTTATAACCTTTTTTTCTATATTTTTCAATAAGCTTATCTTTTTCATCTACAGCAGGGGTGTATTCTTTCCCCTCTGCCGTAGATGTTGTTCCCATAAGTTTATCACGTTGTCTTTTTTGTTTTTCTTCAAATGTTCTTTTTGCCATTAATCTAATACAACTTCCTGTTCACTTTCTAAATTATTTTCTAATTCTGCTTGTTTTTCAGCATTTATTCTTTCAATACATTTATTAATACCATTATTCATAATATAGTTTGAACATCTTGAGATAGTATTTAAATTTTTCCTCATTTCAATTATTCCATCTGCTTTGTCTTTACTCATCCATGTACTTATATATCCAAAAGATTTAGCATCTGTTTCAATTCCAAGACTTTTACATACCATATAAGATACACTTTCAGCTTGTAATTCTTTTTCTGATTTACTAAGAGAATGAGAATTTTCAATACCATTTACTTTCATTTCTTTTCCATGCATTAATGCGTGAGCTAATTCATGAACCATAGTATTTATAGTATTAACTTGTGACATATCATTACTTATAACAATACTATTATGACTTGGACTAAAATATCCATAAGCTCCTGATTTTAAAATATCATCTTCATCTTTTCCTTTAAAATCAACAGTAGTGATACCATTGCTATTCATAATATCAATAATAGTATCTTTTATATCATCAAAATGGTCTATATCTCCCTCAATATTCATATCTACTAATGTACTTGCTATTGGAAATTTTTCACCTTCGGTTTGCGATACATCAAATACTTTAAATGTATTATAACCAATAATTTGACTATAAGGATGTCCTTCATTTAACTTTTGTATAGCTGATGAAATAAAATCATCTCTTTTATCTTCAACAATATGTCTTTCAGCATATCTAGTAATTTTTTCTTCACTATTTAAATATTCAAGAGTAGGTCTAAGTAATGTTATTCCTTTTTCCCCATGATTAACTGTACGTCCAAAATCATCATTCCACTGCTTATATGTTCTTACATATGTTGCTTCTGGGTTATGAAGATATATAAGCATTTTATTATTGAATGAATAATTATAAAACTTACTTGCTGTATCAAGAAAAGCTTTATATTCATCTGAATCCATAACTTTGCCTACACCTTGAATAAGTTCTACTTCTCTTTGTAATGCTTGTAATCCTTTTACCGGAAGTGAATGTGTGAAATCATTAATAATCTTTGCAAATTTTTCAGGAGTATTACAATTTTCTTTAGTTAAATCAATTTGAGTTTTAAAACCTCTGACTGATACAGTAATATCTTCTGTTTCTTTTTGTAAACCATTTACTATATTTGATAATTTTTCTGTAAATTTTAAATAATAATCAGCACTTACCATTGATTTTTCATTAAGTGCTTCTTTTGTTAAATCATAAAATGTTTCCATAATATATACCTTTTATATTTGTTATGAATTTTCTAATTCATAATCATCTTCTTTATCTTTTGATAATGTTTCATTTTTATTTATTATATCTTTATATACATTTACAATTTTTCTGTTTTTTGAAACTTCATAATACATTTTATCATACTGTTTTTTTAAAGAGCTATAAATATATAAACTAATATTATCTTTTATAGATGAAAAGTCTTTAATCAGTTTATATAGAGATTCTTTATTATTTTTATTTAGCGAAAATCTAGCTTCTTCTTCGTCTATATAAACATATCTTTGTATTTCATAAGAATATTTTTTATTCTTTTTAAATTCAAATCTTTGGCCATTACTAAAAATAAAAGAAATATCTTTTTTTAAATCAATAATAGAAAGCATATCATTATAATACTTCATAGTTTCTCTAACAAGTGATATAAAATATACTTGTAAATCATCATATGTTAAGTTTTTATCAATATAATTAAATTTTTCTGTTACTTTATCTTTTAACATATTTAAAGCATAATTACTTCTTTGAAAATCAAATATTAAATTAGAAAGTGTTCCTTCTGTAAAATTATTCATACTTTAATCTCTTTCTATCTCATCCATTTTATTTATATCATCACTAGACAATGATATTTTTAAATCATTTAATTCATTCTGTTTCTTTTCTATTTTTTCATTGACTTCATTTAGCGATTTTTCTAAATTTTCTAATTTTTCTATAAACCTTAAATTTCCTGTAGCTTCTGCTACTATTTTAGATATTTTCATCTCATCTGCTATTGTTTCTCTCTTTGAAATAAGATTGTCTAAATCATTATTAGTAAGTCTACATCTTGTTAAGAAATTTTCTATTAAATCAATTTCTTCAAATTTCTTATCATCATTTTTTATATATGATAATCTATCCTGTAATAGCTTATAAAATCCTACACATATTTGAGCATTAAATCTTTCCTTGATAAGTCTTTTCCAAGTCAATCCACTAAATCCTTGATTAGGGTCGCCAAAGCTTTTATTTGGACAATCTTCATAAGTATGTGTTTTTGCATATTTTTCGCTAACAAGTTTTAAAGGATATTTAAGAGAGTCCATATCCATATCATAACACCCAATATCTATACCTAATCCCCTATTATTGTCTGTATATTTATCTATTGGTTTTAAATTAGGAAATTCTCCATCATATTGAAGTTTATCACTTGTAATCTCTTTATTCCAAAATGCAAGTAACTCATACATATCATATTTTACTTTATTTTCTTTATCATACAAATAACCATAATCTCTATAATTATCAACTATATAACCACCGCCAAATTCCTCTGGAATAAGACAAGCAAATTTATCACCCTCTACAATATTTGCTTTATTTGTAGTTACATCTGCTTTAAGCCAACTAAAACTTCCCATTTATTTTCTCCTTATATATATGATTATAATAGGTATACAAGTTTACTTTCTTATATACCTATTATATCATACAGCGTTTATAAATCGTGTATTTAATTTAACATTGTACTTTTCTATTAGGTCAGGAGAAATTTCTGCTACCACATCCTTTGCGGCTTTTACTATCCCCTGTTCCCATAAATACAAAAATGTATCTTCTGTCATTTAATATCTTCCTACCTTAATGTTAAAATTGGAAACAAACTTCTCATCAGATAACCTGCTTATTTTATCTTCAATGCTTTCACTTGTATTTTTTAACTTAAAGTGATGAAGCATTGTATCAGCAAACTCTCTGTATTCAGTTTCCTCCCTATACTCCTTAGTAAACACTTCACGCACTTTACTTAACATAGATTTTCTCCTTAAACATTTAGATGTCTAAATCGTAATCTCCATCTCTGTCAGACATATCAATATCTTCTCTATCATACTCTTTAACATCATTTTTTACTAAAAATCCTTGATTATCCATATAATAATCAGCTTCAAATTCACTCTTTCTTGGTGTATAAGCAGGATTATTACTATTTTTAGATGTCATTGCTTCATATTTAGCATATTTTTCAGCTTTAAGTGCTTTATTTTCTGCATATACTTTTTCAAAATCATTAAAAAGGTCATCATACATTTTATCTTTTGTATCAGCATAATCCTTTAAGCTTTTAATTTCTTTTTTGAGTGTTCTTTGAGTATTCTTTAACTCTCTCTTATCTGCATTAAGTTCATGCCATCTAGTTTTAAATTTGGTTACAGACTTTTGCAAAGACTCAATCATATCATATAATTTTGCTTGTTCTTTTTCATTTAATAATTCTTGCTGATAAATATATCCACCATGTTCACGAATTGAAGGAATTACATTATGTGTAAGCCAATTTTTAAATTCATTTGCTTGTGGTTTCCTTGAACGGAGTACTAATGAATACATTCCAGATTCATTTAATAACATCATTGATTGTACTCCCCTATTAGTAGGTAATTTAACCTTTACAATTTCATCTTTATCTAAATTTTTTAATGCATCTGCTGTATTTTGAATTTCCAAAATATCTGTAATATCTTTCGCAACAAACCATATCTGGTTATTATCATCAATAGCTGTACGAACATTTCCTAATCCTTGATTTTTGAATATTTCAAAATCCATTCCAAATCTACTTTTATACATTTTATTTTCTCCGTTGTTTTAAATATTTATAAAATATTTATCTCTATATATTTTTGTATGTATATGTAGAGGTTATTTAGGCCCTCAAAAGTGAGGTGAGTACCGGATGGTATCACACTCACTAGAAATAGTGTATATTAAAACTATTACTAAACGGTATCATAATAATGTGTAGAAGATTCAATTATTTTATCATTTTTAGAGTTACAAGCTGTAATAAAAAACAAACTAAATAAAATTGTTAATAATATTAATTTAAAATTTTTTCTTTTCATATTATTTATTCTCTGAATCTTGATTAAATGTTACTACATTTGCACCATAATCATATGCTGTATTATATGCTTGTCTTTCATTACTGAAATAAACCATTTCTTCTTCATTATAATCAGAAAAATATAAATGATGGTCTTTTTTAGATATACTTAAATATTTATCACCTTTTTGAATATAAAATTTCATATATTGTTTTTCTCCTTATTATTATTAAATTTCTTATTAAATTTTACGAATACATTATATTCATTCATACTTGTAGTATAAAAATTATTATTTTGATTTGTTCTTCTAATAATATAATCAGTTAATGATTTATTTAGTTTTAAAACAAATTCATCATATATAGATAAAACACATAAAAAAAGTTTATTATTGTCTGCATTATTTATATTTTCATTAATAAAACTTTCACTAGTATTAATATCTACATTATCAATAAAAGATAATTTACCTTGTAAATATTTACTTTGTAAAGTAGTTATCTTTTTTTGAAAATTGATAAGAAAAACATTTTCTTGTTCAAATTCATCTATTATATCAAAAGATAATTCTAAAGGTAAAAAATCTGTGTTTATAATTAATTCTTTAATTTTTTGTATTTCATTAGATAAATTAACATACGCTTGAACTTTAATGTCTTGTAGTTGTGGCACAATAGTACTATAATAATTATCTAAATTTTCTTGTGTTTTAATGAATTTTAATAAACTAGTTTCTATATTTTTGTTATCCATTAAACTTTTTCTCCTAAAATTAATATTATGGTTCTAATTCTTGTCCTTCAATTACATTAAAATTGTATGGGTGAATCTCTTCATTTTCCATATATTCAGGTACAAACCTTCCTATCTCACATTATTTTTTGCCTACCTCAAACAAGCTGTTAGTAATTTCCAAATCTTCAATAATATTGCTGATTGACATATCAGAATTGTTTAATTTGCCAAGAATTATGTTCTTATCAAATGTGATATATTTCTCACATAATGATAATATTAAACTTATCAAAAAAACAAACAAAGGAATTAATATTGTTCCTGCAATTATTATTAAATAAAGTGTCTTATCGTTCAACTTCAATCTCCCTCTCTTGTTTTCTTTTAAAGTATTATTTATATTTCAGGTTCTAATTCTGGTTCTTCATTCTTCTTATATTCTATCAGATTAAAATAATCCTTTAAGCGTGTTGATGTAGCAATTAAATTATCTATATTTTCCATAATAGAATATAATTGCTTATCATTTCTATGTAATAATTCATTTTGTGCTATATCTTTCACATCATTTAATGTCTCTAAAAATACTTCTAAATTATCATAATCACTAAAAGGTGTTGTGAGTGAATATTCTTGCTTTAAAAAATTATTTTTAGATAAATATTGGTCTGCTCCTAATTGTTGGCATAAAATAGTAAGTGATAATTCCATACCTGTTTTTGCATATTCATATAATTTTGTATCAACAATTAAATCTAAATCTAAATTTTCGTTCATTTTTTTACTCCTATTTGGTAGTTGTGCATATAACACTTCCCCTATTATATATAGTATCGTAAAAAATACATATTTTCGGTCATTTATAAATAAAAAAAGAGAGTAGAAATTAATCTACTCTCTAAAATGCCTTAAAAATTATCTTTCAGGCTCTACATCCTCTTTTGCAACCTCTGCTTCCTTTTCTCTTGCCTTATCGTATGCTGCGATAACAGCGTCATTAACAGCCTGTCTTGCCTCTGCTGTAACTGGATGTGCTACATCTGCATATGAACCATCAGCTTTCTTCTGACTTGGATAAGCTATAAAATCACCCTTCTTACCCTCTACTACCTTAAGTCCATGAATAGCAAACTGATTATCAATTGTTACTGTTGCTAATGCCTTTACATTTGAATCGCCTTTTGTAAGGCCAAGTTTTACTGAAATATCCATTATTTTTTTCTCCTATTTATATTAAATATATTGTTAAATTTAAAAGAAATTATTTCCTTTATATATAGTATCGTAATTCGTAATACTTTTCGGATAATATTTTTAAAAAATTATCTTTTATATCATTTTTTTACCATTCCATTTCAACTGCATCATTATCCATATTCATTTTTAAGTCTTTTAATTCTTCTTGTAAAGATGTAGTTCTATTTATTAAATCTGTTGTATCTGCAATAAGACTTCTTAAATCATTGTCTGATTCACGCTCTGCATAAATAATTTTTTTATAATCCTCTATCAGACTTTCAAAATCATCAAAACTCCAAGGCTCACAATCTAATTCTGGATTTGCTATAATTAAATCATTTACTTCTTGAAAAGCTTTAACAATTGTGAATTTAAATCCTTCTTCTATTGTATTAGATAAGTCTGTATTACTTTTAATAAAATTAGTAAACTCATTCTTAAATGATGCTGTTTTACTTTTAGTGTCATATATAATATAGGAAAAATCATCTTTTTCTATATCATATGCAACTCTTAATTCATAGTTTTTGTTTGAGAGTGATGGAATATTTACTCCATTCGTCTGTAATGCATGTAAAAAATTATCTGTTTTCTCTAATGTTAATTCAAAAACCAAATCCTTATCATCTATTTCGGGAATGATAATATTTTTAGCATCATTTGGTGTTATTATTGGTTTAAGAAAAACAATATCATTAATAGTAAGTTCAGATTTATATGCATCTTTATCTTTAATTGCTATTGTATCAAAAAATACAAATTTTTCACTTCCTAATTTTGCATTTATATCATCATAATTATCTAAGAAAGTGATACGAATTTTATTATTATAAAAATCATCATCTTTGATTTTTACTATATATGTATCAAGTGTAGCATAGTCTACCATATCTTTTACATACTTTTCTGATAATGAATTAATTATATTTAATTCATAAATATTTTTTAAAGCAGATTTATTAAAACAATAAGCGTTTCCATTATGCCAATCATACAAAATAAAATCATTTGCTTTTTTAAGTGCAGTTGTAACCTTTTTATTTTCAGAAATAGATTTTAATTTCTGATATTCATTTTTTTCTTCGGAAGTTAAATACTCTAATACTTGTTCATCTGTAAAATTTTTAAATGGTGTAAGCCCTTTTTCAGACCTTAATTCTTCTAATGCTGTAATAACATTTACTGGATTAAAAGTTAAATCTTTTAATTGTCCAAATAAAGCATTTAGCTTAATATAAATAACATCTAATGATTGCATAGATTTTTCATCAGATGCTTTCAGTCCTAATAAATTTCCATATTTATATCTTTGATATGCTGTACGTTTAAATTCATTTATCTCATGTGGTCTCATATATTTTCTCCTTATATTTACTGCATATTTTATATATAGTATCGTTATTTATATATTTTTTTCGATTATTAATTTAACAAAGATTTGTCAATTATTTGGAAATTAGCTCTATGAATATATAAAGCTTTTCCATCAATCATTAACTTAGTTGTTTTTGGTAAGTCTTTACAAACTTTCCAATATACTTCATCCCCTGAATAAGCACATATAGGGTCGCCAAGCTGTGATTGAATTACTACTACTCTATTTTTACCAAAATTATTTTTAACTTTATTTACAATTCCTGCGATAAAAGTATAATCTTTTATTGAACCGCTTGATTCACTTTCAATAAATTCAGGACTCTTAAAATCTACTTCCGGATTAAGTCCATCCTCTGCGAAAAGCATTGTACTTCCACAGCTTTCTACTTCTTTACCATCAATAGTAATAGTTACAACGGAACTCATTGTTTCAGAATATCCCCAACTTCCATCAGTATAAACAGGCTCTTCTACAGTATTAGATGCCATATCTATCTGTTGACCAGACATATTCATAAAGTTTTCGCCATCATTACTGTAAAAACCTACATTATAAGTGTTTCCTTTTATAGTACCATTTAATTCGTTTACTTCACTATCAAGCAAACCACAGCCTGTAAGCATCCCAATTGATAAAACTGTTACTATTCCAAGTGTAATTATTTTCTTTATTTTCTTTATTTTCTTCATATGTTACTCCTTATTTTAAATTACCAATATAATTTCTTTGTAGGATATTTACTATAATTTGCTTTATATGATAATGGTTTAAATCCATTATTAATTAAACTATTTGCTCTTCTAAGTCTATATATAGTTCCATGCATATAAGCTTTATTATTTTTAAAATTATTAATTATAATATCTAAATCCATATACAGATTATATACTGTGTTTTCATCTCTTAATAAATCATTTTCAATAAATGATTTTTCGGCAGCAGTTGTAACATCTGTAAATACAAAAGTACTATTATGAAATAGCTTTAGTAAATGATTATTTAATCCATTTATTGATACAATATCATAATATGTAAAATCATTTTTATCCTTTTTTAATACAGCTTGAATTATAATATTTCTATTAATCTTTGTTAGAATATCATTATTATGTGGTACAATTCTACTAATAAATTTCATTTATATTTTACTCTCCTTATTTCTTTACAATAATTATACCATATGATACTTATATTTCGTGTATATTTATATTAAATATAATCTTCTTGTTTATACTCTTTTACAATATTATTATCTTTATCTAATAATAATAATTTTAATAATTTCATATCATTAGAGTCTTTATAGTCATACCATCCATGACAAAGCCAAATATATTCATATATTTTTTTATAAACATTTTCTCTAAAAAATTCAAAAATATAAGAAATAATATAATGCTCAAAATATTTAGGAATAATATCATTCAACTGTATATATAAAGCGTTATATTTATTATCTGAATTATCATAAGAACATATATTATAAAAAGTATCTTCTTTTATATCATCAACATCTTGATTTGTATAGCATAAATATTTATCGTAAAAATTAGTCCATCTTTTTTCTTTATTCTTATTTTTTATATTAATATAAGATTTTTTACATTTAGCTTTAAATTCTTCATCAGATAAACTTTCACTAACGTTATTATGTAATCTTTTTTTAATATCAATTATAAAATAATATAATTCATCATCTTCCATTTTTATATTATCTTGTTTATTGACAAATTCTTTATATTTTTCTATATTTTCTATGCCTGTTCCAACAGTTTTATCCCAAAATGGTCTAGCAAAAGCAGTTTTTTCATCTAATCCTAAACAAAAAGATATTAATTCTCTTTCAAAATTTCCGGTATAACTATCCGTTATTATCATTAATTTATATGGTACATTTTTATTAGTCATAAATCTTTTTTCTATATCCTTTCTATTACCAATATTTCCACCAAAAATCATATAATTTATGTGACATATTACCGTTACATAAATCACCTTTAAATCTACGAACTTTTTTATGAGATTGTCTTTTTAAATATTTACTAGTCTTACCACGATAGACTCTTTTATAATATGGTTTTGGATTTTTAACATAGCCAATACTCTTAATCCATATTTCATCAACATATCTAACAGGCGTTGGATAATAACCACCAACAGTTTCATATAAATATTTTAGGTGATTCTGATGTTTCAAATATCTCTCACGTTTATTTATTCTCTTTTTCTTAGAATGATTCTTATAATTTTCTTCGTCTTGTTCATACCAATCACTACAATGGCCATAAGTATAAACTTTGCCACCTACCTTATCACACCAAACAAATTGTTCGGATTCATTTGCTCTTTCTTCGCCTGGATATTCCCCATAAACTGTTTTATACATCTCTATTCTTGATGTATAATCATCAATTCCATAAGGACAGTTCCTACATTTCAATAAATCACCTCATTTTATATATATAAATTATATTTTTTAAACTTCTTTCTGTAATTCTTCATTGGGTTTTAGAGTGCAAAATCCATTTACTAAAATTCTAAAATTAGTATATAAATCTTCAATTGTATCGGCAATTACCATATCTACCCCTAAATTACTCATAAATAGACAATAAGGCTTATTTCTATTTAATCCATTATTATCCATATATTGTGTAAATGCTTTTAAACATCCCTTAAGATATTCACAGTCTGCTTCATAATTTTTGAAATTAAAAGCTGTTTCAATTCCAAGTATATATTTCTTTTTTTGTTTATCATATATAATGTCTATGTCATTCATAGTAAACATATTTGCATCAGAACTAGATAAATCATACCAACTTTTTAATCCCCAAATGAATTTAAAATCATCTGTTTCTAAAAAGCAATTTCCATACTTTTTATTCATTGCTGTATTATATTTTTCTTCTTTTTTATAAGATTTTTCTGTTAATAAATTATCAATCTGTTTAAAAGGAAAATGATTTATTAATTTGCCATAATATATATTTGATAATGAATTACACTTACCAATAGGATAACCTAATTCATCTTTATCCCAACTATCCATACAAGCATAATCATGATTTTTATTTAGTTTTCTGTATTTGCAAAATATACAGCTATATTTATCAAGTAAATTCATAATGAAACTTTTCTCCTTTTTCGTGTTTTGTCATAATTCTTTCTCCACAGCTGTATTTTTCTTTGTCAAAGACCTCACATTATATGGGGTCTTTTTCGTTGCAGAATGTTATAAATAGTCTGCACACTAAATCAGCAATTTTTATAATCCACATAATGCTTACATTTGCAAAAATGAGATTGCTTTTGATACTCGTAAAATCAAAAGCTATGTCAGACTGAAATATTGCTTTATCCGCATAAAATAATCTCCAAGCACATATAGTGCCTATAACGAAAAACACATCAATCCAAAAAGATGTTACATTATACGATTTTTTAAATATATAACCTTTGGTAAAATCATACACCAAAGAAGTATAAACCCATAATGTCAACAAAGCGAAATACATTCTCGTAAAAGTTACCATACTAATTCTCCTCTAATATCTCTTTAATATCATCTTCGTCATAAGTAAAGATTTTACCATTTATAATAACTGATGTAATAGTCTCTGTTTTTATTTTTATGTTACCATCTTTATACCCATTATTAATAGCTTTTTGATACTGCTTTTTAAAATCCATTAATCTATTTTTTTGAAATTTAAATTCTTTGAATGATAATATTATTAAAACGACAGAAACTAGAGTTGAAATAATCATACAAAATAATATAGGTAAGATTGTACCATTTACATTTACAATATTAATAATACAAAAAACGGTGCCAAATAAAAAAAGAATACAACACACTATACATATTATTTTTATTACCATATATGACCTTTTTATATCATCTAATAAATCTTCATACGCTTTCTTTTTAATTTTTTCATTATTATTCATAATTATTCCTATCTTCCTTCTTGTAATTTTTCTATTTCTGTATTAATATCCTCTACTTGTTTTATTGAATATATATACTTCTCGTTTACTTTATAAATATTTCCATTTTTATCTTTAACAGTTATTTTTTTTTACTTTATTGTTCATATAATCAAAAAACATATTACTATCAATAACATAATAATCATTCATTCCATATTGATAAGATAAAATATACACAATTTCTTTGTTAGAAGTTTCATTATCATATAAAGCATTTAAATCTTCTACATATTGATTTATTTCAAGATTATTATTTTTAAATATAATGTGTTGAATTTACAAAAAACCCATGCCACAAAAGTATTGTTCCTGTTAATGTAACTACTATTGTTATAAATCGGTTCATTTATAATTTCCTCTTTGAATAATTTCATCTAATGTTTTAGGAATATATTCAATATAATTCATCATACAGCCCACATTATACATATTATATGATGCTTCTGGAAATAAAGCTTTTACCTTATCTCCCATTTCCATTACAAGCTCCCACTCTTTACTGTTATGTACATGACCATATAAATGATACCATCCATGATTATGATTTTTATAACAATTAATAGGATAATGTGATAATACAATGGCTGTTTTATTATCAATATATAATTCTCTATAATCACATATCTCAATAAATAAACCTCTTACAGATTTATTTTTTAATAATTTACCGTCATGATTTCCTTTAATTAAATGGAGTCTGCCATTTAATCTTGAAAAAATATCAATAGTCTTATTAGCATCATACCAACTAATATCTCCTAAAATATATACATCATCAAGATTTGTAATTGTTTTATTCCAATTTTTAATTATAAAATCATTCTGTTCTTCAATTGTGTTAAATGGTCTATTGTCAAATTTAAGACAATTTTTATGTCCTAAATGTAAATCACTAATAAAATAATTCATTTCTGATTTCTCCCTTTTATTCATTATCTATATCATCATCATCGTGAATAGAAACATTATACTCTTTATTGCCATTTCCCAAAGTTGCTGTTGTTATATCGCAAGTAATATCATCCCCAATTTTAACAGAATTATAAATTATACCATTAGAATAAATTTCTGTATCTCCTTCATTGGTATAAATATCTGTATCAACTGTAATATAATATGAGGTAATCATTGCGCCCTTATACACATAAGATGATACTTTTCTTTTATCTGTTACTTGTAAATTTACTGTTTTAGTAGTAGTGCTTACAACATTTGTACCCATAGCTTTATCTAAATAAAATTTAAATACACAAGTTCCTATACACATAATCACTATAGTTGCAAAAATAAGACCTACGTGAACATAAGGATTATATTCTCCACTTCTATTTTCCATTGTAACCATCCTTTAATATTTTTCTTTTATTATATCATATTGTATTCATAATTCGTGCTATTTTGTGCAAACAAATAGAGTCATATTACTATGACTCTATTTTGGGGAACTACGTCTTTTAATAAAAACGGTTAAGGATATTAAATTAAATTTACTTTGTCATCTCTGACATATATAGTATTACAAAAAATCAAGAAATAACAAGTATTTTTTTAATTTTTTTACCTATCATCATAATCGTAACCATCTTCATACTCATTATCATTATAAGTATTATTTAATGTATTTAATAATTCTTCTCTTGGTTGTCTGATTTTAGATATTTGTCTTGAAATTTCATCTGATAATGAATTTTCTATATCATTAAATAATTCATCTGAAAATTCAGTCATAAAGTCTAATAATGCAACACTTTCTTTTGACATTGTTTCAATTTTTTCATTTACATCTGAATCTTTGTTAGGATTAATAAGAATTTGTGCATCATCATAACCATGATTCATATAACTACCATGTACATCTAAGCTTATTCTTGGAGTTTTATCAAAGCTCTTTTCTCCACTAGCATAATTAATATCATATGTTATTACGCCAATTCTAGTATCAATATTATGATGTGTTGACAAATTATTAATAGTACTTTGCTCTAAAACATCTAACAATTCTTTTGTCTTATCTACCATTTTATTATATGTATCAACTCTATGGTTAGTTAATTTTGTTTTTAAAGCTGCAAATGGTGTTAAATTATTAATTTCTTGTTCTTTTCTATAGTTTTCTAATGAGTTTTTTAAAATATCAAACATTTTTTATTCCTTATATATTCATCTTGTTAAAAACAAGGTGTTTTTATAAATTTTTTTCTATATCTTCTATATAGTTATTTTCAACATAACTTACTAATGTTTCTTTTTCGTTATATAATTCATCATCAATAACTTTATTTAAAACATCATTTAATATTATTCCAATTTCTTTTCCTTTTGGTACACCGAGACTTATTAAATCATTTCCATTGATTTGTAAATCTTTTAATGTACAACAAGGTTCATTTAATAATATATCATCATATATCTTTTTTATTTCTTCAACTTGAGGGTACCATCTTACATCTTTACCCTTTGGAAACATATGGTCATTTCTATCAGCTTTTTTTAATACACACCAATCTTCAATAAATTCGTGACCATATTTATTAATATTTCTTTTTACTGCTTTTTCTGATGCAAGAAATGTCATATCATGTAATTCTACTAATTTACATATTTTATCATATTCTTTACTTGTAATTCTAAAATCATTTTTTAAAACTTTTTCTGTTATTTCTAATGATTTCTTAGGATGTCCATGAAAATGACCAAATCCTTCTTCATCTTGTGTATAAGTATTAGGCTTACCTATATCATGTAATAAAGCTGCCATATTAATACAAAAATCGGTTGTATTACATAAATCTGTTACAGATAACATATGTAAATATACATCATGGTGATGGTATGGATTATTTTGTTCAAAACCTATACAAGGTTCTATTTCCGGTATTATCTTTTTTATGATAGTTGCATATTCTCTAAAAGTGTTAAATACAGGTTTATTATAAGAAAATATTTTTCTAAATTCATTGGTAATTCTTTCTTTAGAAATATTATCAATTTTGTCAATATTTCTTAAAATTGCTGTTTTTGTACTTCCACTTATTTCATAATCAAATCTAATAGCAAATCGTAATGCTCTTAAAATTCTTAATCCATCTTCTTTAAATCTTAAATTTGCATCTCCGACAGCATTTATTCTTTTATTATTTAAATCGTTAATCCCACCAAATCTATCAATTATTTCTTTACTTATTGGATTATAAGCAATGGCATTAATTGTAAAATCTCTTCGACTTAAATCTTCTAATATATTATCAGAAAATTCTACAGTATCAGGATGCCTTCCATCTGAATAATTACTATCACTTCGATAAGTAGTGATTTCAAATTCTTCATTATATTTTCCTACTGCTACTACTGTTCCATACTCAATACCTTTTCCATAACAATAATAGCCATTTTTTCTTAATAACTCTATTATTTCATTAGGTCTTAATTTTGTAGTAATATCAAAATCATGAGGTCTTTTTCCTAACAGTAAATCTCTTACACAACCACCTACCAAATATCCTTCAGATACGTCATTGAGTTTTGCTAAGATGTTAATTGCATCTTCCGGTATATCTTTTCTATTAATTATCATGTTCTTTTCTCCTTAAATACCTTAAAGAAAAATATTTTTCTATATAATTAGTATCGTTAAATTTATACAAAATCTATTATTTATATTTAAAATATTTAGACAAAAAACAAGCACTACATATCATTAAATATGTAATGCTTAATTTTAAAATATTCCTTGATAAAATATATCTAATAATCCTAAACTATGTAAAAAAGCAACAATCATTAAAATGGGATATGCTAAACTAAAAAAGCATAATAATTCCATACCATAATTTACTGATTTATTAATTTTTGCAGCTATAATTAATAATGTTATTGTTAAAGCCCATAAAATCATAAGCCCAATTGTAAGTATCATATTTTATCTAAATCCTTATATTACTTTCTTAACTATTGATATACTTTTTTACTACCTGTGATGCTATTTTACCATCTAAAGTATCTTTAAACTTGACCTTAAGCACTCTCATACATAATCCCATGTTCTTTTCAACTTTATTTGATGTTAAATAATCTAAAATTTCATCTTCACTTGTCATCTGTGGAAGTAGACTTGTAGCAATATCAATCTTTCTCTTTGTCTCTGCATACTTATCTGTTCCATCTTTACAATAGCTAAGTAAATCCTCTAACTGCTTAATTTCCTTTTTAATAGATGCAATAATATATGAATCATTTACATCTTCCTTTTTATCTTTTGCTAGTTTCTGTGCATTCTCTAAGATACTCTTATATGTAGTAAGAGCTACTTTATCTTTATTAATCATTGAATCCTTTATTAAAGTTCTAATTTTCTTTTCCATTTACATTTTCTCCTTAAAGGTTTTAATATTTGCTAAATATAAAAGTAACATATATATAGAATATTCAGTATCTATATAACAATCACTGCCATGCTGTTTATCATCTACAACCTCTATTGCATAAATAATTTCTTTATTCGTAAGTGTAGGAAACAGCAATGATAATTTATCAGCATATTTTTCTTTAATGTTATATAAAGCATTATCTTTTTCTAATAATAGCTTTTCTTTTTCTGCATTATATATAGCATTTCTTTTTTTAATCTCTTCTTTATTCCATTTTACTGATTTATTTTCATCAACGTACTCTCCTAAAGCATAATGAGGACATGAAGGCGTTGTTTTAAATGTTCTACTACATTCATGGTAATCAATATTATATTCGTCAAGAATATTTGCGACATCACCAAAGTCAACATTAATATTATATAAATCACTCATTATTAGTACTCTCTTTCCCTGTTAATGCTTTTTCTACTGACCATCCACGATTAATACGAGAATTATATGTACCAATCATAACTCCATAATGATTACACATCTCTGATTTAGTTCTATATGTATTTCCTAAATGGTCCGTAGATGTAAAGTCCGGTCTATAAGTCAAAATTTGCTCTAACGTAAAATGCCTGGCTAATCTCTCTCTGTAACAGCTTGGAGATATTCCCCAATGTCTACACATATCAGGGATTGTCCTAAAAACATTTCCTTCATGGTCTCTGACTACATTATTCTTCCAGGTTTTTTTCTTGTACTGAATACTATCTTCTAATAACATAATTATTTCTCCTTTTTTACTTACGCTCTATACCAATGTGTTGTTCCATCAGCGAATTTAATTTCAATTTTATTTGGCAATTTTGCTTTTGGAATATATCTAAAATCTTTTACTAAATCAATTTTGGAATGAGAATGTTCACACTCTAATGCATCTACTTTATTAGCATAATCTGTATGACAAACTTCACAAGTATACAATGTCTTTGTTTTCATATGTCTTTTTCCTCTCATTTTTTATATACATATTATAACATATCAAATGTATATTTCGTGTAGTTTTCTTATTAAAATATTTTATATTATATATATAATTATTGAAGCAAAGAAAAGCATAAAAAATATAAAACTAGCGAATAGAGTAATTATACTTATACTTTTAGATGAAAAAAAGTTACATATACCTAAAATTAAATATATAATTGCTGTTAATAAATATATAACTATTTTTAATTCTTTCATTTTTTTATTATTCCTTTCAATTCACAATTGACTTCTCAATTATTTCATATATAGTATATCATATTGAATGTATATTCCGTGTAGTTTTTGAATAGTTTTTTATAAATTAAAAAGGATATAGTTTAAAACTACACCCTTTTCTAATATTATAATTTTTTATATAGTTTATAATTATCTCCACCTGTAATATATTCATATTTATCTGATGCTGTTTCTAAATATTGTTGTAAATAGCTTATGCTTTCTACTACAAAATAATCTGTATCAATACTATCAACTAATTTAGAATATTCTTTTGCAGATAATATTGTATTTTTATCATCATAATTATTATATTTTTTATAATAATAAAGTTCATATGCTTCATATAAAGGTGGTGTTTTAACTTTGGATTTTATGCTTTTATTTTTATAATTATTTATGTTAGTATTTATATATAATTCTGGTCTTGCATCAAGATTTGTTTCATATCCTAAATATTCAAAATAATTTCCTTCTTGAAATGTTCCATATATATAAGCATTATCTTCATGTTTTTTTAGATAATTTTTCATTTTAGTAAAATCACCATTTGACTTAAAAACATCATTATTATCATTAATCATATAATTATCATTTGTAATAGAAAACATATCTTCCTGATACATTTGATAAGTAGTTAGCCCAATATAAAAAATTAAGGATATAAGAAGTCCAATTAATAATATTTTACTTAATATACTATAACTTGTATCATTTTTTCTTCCAAACATTCTTTGCTTATTTTCATATGCGATAAATATGTCTCTTAGTAAAAATAATAAACCTATACTATAAAATGCTATCCATTTCATTTTTGTAATAGCTAAGATGGTAAATCCAATAAACATCCATAATGAAGATGATTTGATTTTTCCTTTTAAAATTATATATAAAAAACTAATTATACTAATTATTATTATCAATCCAAATATGGAATTTATACTCCATGAATTTAATTCGTTAATTGGAAATACTTCTGTAGCTTTACTAATTAATGCATTATAGATATATAGTATAGCTTCAGTTTTATAAGGATTTAAAAACATAACAGCAGTCATTAAAATTAATGGTAATATCATTGCCTTTATTTGACTTAATTTAATATTATTATTAATTATTGTTACATTTATATTTTTCTGAAGCTTTTTAGGTATTTTTATAAGATAAGGTATTAATACAATAAAATGTATAATCCAATAGCTTGCATGACAATTTATTTCTATAAGCATTAATAATGGCAATATCCATAATATCTTACAATTATTAGTCTTTCTATATTTTTCTATTATTAATATTTCTGACATTATTAATATAAATGTCAGCATTTCAGGTCTTAATGACGTATATTGGAACACAAATAATGTGAATAATGAAATATAAAAACAAACTAATTTATTTTTACAATGTTTAAAATTCAAAAATTTTAAAATTACAAATATACACAAACATAAAAATATTGTCTGAATTATCCATAATCCAAATGTATGTAAATAATTATTTATAAATGCTAAAATAATACAATATAACCAATTCTGTATTATACAAGTATTTTTTACTATACTTAATGGAGTAAATAAATTAGGAAATACTGTTTCATTATGAATATTATCCATTAAATAATTTCCAGTATGTAAGATATAATATAAATCAGTATCATTAAATTGAAATGTTAATGATATTAAATAAATTAATCCAATTATCCAAAATATAAGCTTATTTATTTTTTTGAAATTTAATTTATTCATTTATGTGTAATACTCTTTCCTTTTCTAAACACTTTAATTCAAAAATCTGTTTTTGTCTTAAATTATTACCAGCTTGTATCTGTCCTATAAAAATTGATATTATTCCAATAAATATTGAGAAGCATGAAACAATAAGTGTTGGAAATCTTGGGACAATACCGATATTACAATATTCTAATACTATCGGACTTATAAATATTATCCCTAATAAAATAAATATAAATCCTAATGAATTATAAAATAATATTGGTTTATATAGCCATAACATTTCAAATAACTTTTTAATTAGTTTAAATCCATCTTTAAAAGTATTAAGTTTTGAATAACTACCTTCTTTTCTATCTTTATATGAAATAGCTATATCTATTGTTTTTAAATCATAATTAGCTGCATGAATATTCATTTCCGTTTCAATTGAAAATCCACTTGATGTTATTGGAAATGTTTTTACAAATTTATATGAAAACATTCTAAATCCTGATAAAATATCTCTATAATTTGTTTTGAATAATTTATTAATACTGTTTTTCATTAATTTATTTCCAAAATTGTGAAAAGGTCTTTTATTTTCTTTAAAATAGCTTGTAGATAATCTATCACCTATTACCATATCAGCTTTTTTCTTATAGATTAAATCATACATAACAAATAATTTATCAACACTATATGTATTATCTCCATCAATCATACAATATACTTTTGCTTCGATTTCACTGAAAGCTTGTTTAATAACATATCCTTTACCTTGTCTATAACAATCTTTTAAAACAATATTATTATCTTTATTATTTTTTATGTATTCTTCTACTACTTTTACAGTATCATCAAATGAATTATTATTATATACATATATTGTTGTTTTAAAATCATTATTATTACATGTTTTTTTTACCATATAATCAAAAAACTTTAATTCTTCTACAATAGCTTTAATTGTATCAATTATACTTATTTCTTCATTATAAGCAGGAATTATTATTGCTAAATCATCCATTAACGTATATCTCCCTAAATTAAAATAGTAGAGGTATTGTATATTCCTCTACTATTAGTATCGTAAATTGCAAGTATTTTCGAGTAATTATTTATGACTATAATTAATCTTTGTATATGTTGTTGTAGAATTTTCATCTGTTATAGTTAAGCTGTTATCATCTATATTATTTATAACAAAAGATAACTTTTCATTTTTACAAACAATTTCAAGTTCATTATTTTTAAAATTATATGTATAAGTAAAAGGAGCATGATGCGACTTTCCATTTAAAATATTAATTGTAATCTCACCTGTACCATTTGAATAGAAATTAAAAATACCTGACATTGTTTTATTTGTATCTGAATCTACATCTTCACCATACCATGCCCCAACAATTTTACTTGCATCATATGATAAATTGCTTGTATCAAACCCCTCTTCATAAGATTTAGGCAAATCAATATTTGAAGTCAGAACATTTACTCCTATATCAACAAATGGCTTATAAGCCATCGCTACCACAAAAATCATCATTATCAAAATTAAAATACCAATTATAGTATCTTTTAATTTATTAATATATTTCATGTATTCTCCTAAAATATTTTAATGACATCTATCATAATTTCGTTTTGCTTTAACACAAATAGCTTTATTTAGTTCTTCATCAGATATATTAAGTTTATTTTGCAAATATTTAATAGCTAAAATAACATCAGCCATTTCTTCCAAAATATGCATTTTATCTTCTGTTTTACCACGAATTAGTTTTGTTAAAGTCTGCTGTAATTCTGAACATTCCTCAATACAAATAATAACATGTTGAGAAATAGTATAATTTTCATCAACATCTTCTGATATATAGTTTATATAATCTTGTAACTTTTCGTCTGTTAGACTAATACTATTAAATTTTTCTTTAAATTCATTTAATTCCATATTATTTATAACCTCTTAAGCTTTTTAATTTAACATCAACTACATCTGTTATGCATCCTTTTGAACACTTTTCTGTATCTAACATATGTATATCTTCTTTCTTTAATTATACATATAGTATATCACATAATAATTATATATCGTGTAGTTTTGTGTATTTTTCTAATACATATTTAAAATAAAAGGTATAGTAAATAACTACACCTTGTTTTGCAAATAATTTTTTTACCCATTAATTATCTTTATGCTATAAATTTTTTCTGCATCAATTTTATAAATATTATTATCTTTATCTTTAAGAAACACTTTATTATTTTTATTTTTCATATAGTTATTTAAAATATTATTATCAATTAAATAATATCCATCATTTATTTTTTCATCCGTAAAATAAATTATATTTTTTGTATCTACATAAATAATTGTATTATCAGATGTTTTATTCTTAGAAATAGCATCTATTTCTTTTGCGTCTTGTTGGTTCCTATATTTATTTATATCTTTAGATGCATAGTTTGCAAACAAACATATACATATTGCTATCGCTATTAAGGTAAATATTTCTGCGAATATTTTTATACATTCTGCAATATATATATTGTCGATTTTATCTTTCATAAATGTTTATCCTTATTTGGTATTTACTTATACCTTTTATCTTTCTTTTTTCTTGTATGTAAGATAAATTTCTTAAAATCTTCATAAGAAGAAAAATTAATATATTTACCTTCAGTTACATCAAAACAATCAGTATTACAAGCAAGTTCATATTCATTAGATGAAACAATGATATATGTTTCCATACCCATTTTTTCACTATCTTCTAAAACTAAATCAAATAGACTTTTCATTTCAATCACATTATCAATTGAATATCCACTATCCATAGCATCTAATAGAATAAATCTCTTTTTAGATGTTATTTTTTTATTGTCTATATCACAAGCTTCTCTGAATGATTTGGCAAATTTAGTAGACACATCATTTACTTCTCCGGTTAGAATAAAATTTCGCCATTTGCTTGCTATTTTTGACAAATTAAGAGTAATATTTTCACCCTCTGATGAAGTCCATGCTGTAGCAGCAAAATTTATATCTCCTAAAAATACACTTTCTCCAATTGAATTTGAGCCGCCATCATGCTCATTATTATAAAAGGACATAGGTATTTTTTCCTTATGTAATTCTTCTTTTATATTTTCAAGCATAGTACTCTTACCAGAGCCATTGCATCCAACTAAAACTGTAAGCCCTGGTTTAAATTCAACTTCTTTTCGCCTACATGTACTAAAACCCTCATCATATGGATTACGCCAAGTCTTAATCTTATGCATTATTATTTCCTTTCATTCATAATTTCTAATACATCATATTTAAAATCAGCCCAATGTTCATAAATATTTTGATGTTCAGGTGTTGATTCATCTGTTATTCTTGTAATAAATTTATCAAATTCATGCATTTTATCTATTATCTTATTATCAATTTTATCCATTATATATCTCCTGTAAAATTATATCATCAATACGAACTACATCTTCATCTAAATCGAATATTTATTTTCCTTTCTGACTATTTTTAATATAAATATCTTGTAAAAACAAAAAATCATTTATTTTAATAGAGTCATCTTCATTATATAAAATTGAATCATTATTTTTTATAATAATATTTGGATAAAGCTTAAATAAATCATTTAAATAATCATTGATTTCTTTTAATCTTGTTACATCATATTTATTTTGTCTTTTTTTATTACAAATTTCTTTATATTCACTAATTAAATCATCCACTTCTACATCATTTATATGAATAATATTTACAATAAAAAATCCTATTTGTTTACCATTAAACATAGAATAATAAAAAGGTATTAATGTTGTCATAACATTTTCTCCTATATATTCTAAATTTTCATCCCAATCATAATCATACTCCGGTTCTGATGTAGTTTCTTCTAAACATAAGACTGGAATATTTGTTTTAGTATCATCATTATACATATTATAAAAACAAACATTCATATCATCAGTGTAACCATATTTTAATAATTCTTCTTTAAAATTATCTATACTATGTAATTTATAAAATGGTACATTCTGAATAATAACTTTATCTAATAAAATCATTTTTTTCTCCAAATAATTAATCTATTAATTTCCAAGCAATTATATTATAATCATCTTTTAATCTTCTTCCATTACTTTTTAAAACTAACTTATCAATACCTAATTTTGCATTTTTAAGCGTTTTATAAGCCCCACCTCTAGCTGAAAATACAATTTTATCTTCCTTTAAATCTTTTATTGCAAATAAATATTTAGGATTACAAATATCCTCATTCTCAGTAAATGTTTTTATATCCATATCTAGCATTTCTACTTCTTTATCTGATATAGGACAATTCCATTTACTAATTTTATCATTCATTTCCAATATTTTGGCATAAGTATCATTTGTACTTGTTATAACCTCATTGATTTTAGATGACATGATAACTGTTCTGTCATTACTTGCTCTAATAAGTTCATTAATTTTCTCTATAAGTTCATTTATTTTGTTTTTTAACTTTTTATATTGCTTCATTTACAATCCCTTCCATATCTAGTACAAATTGAGAAACACTTTCATCCCCCATAATCAGTTCACAAGCCATATGATAAGCATTTACAGTAGAAAATCCTTCATTAACCATTAAATTTTCAACCATATCTGTGATTTCATTTATATTTTCTTTAGTAAAAATTTTCTCTATATAATCATTTTTTAGCCAATCCTTGATTTGTGATTTTAAATTATTTCTACCCATATATGTACTTTCTCCATTTCTATTTAATATTTATATCTGAATAAATTTCTTGTCCATTTGAATATTTATGATTTAATGTTACTGAAATAGTATCACCCACTTTTGCATTTTTCACTTTTTCTGGTGGCATATTAATATCTTCTTTAGTATATGTTTTTCCATTATATTCTACTGAAATATACCACTACCAATGCGTTCCAGATGCATACCAATATTTACAATCTACATCAGTGACTATTGCATCTACACATTCTGTTTTATATGTTATTTCATCTTTTGGTATAGAATAATTGTTATATTTAGCAAAAAATTTAAAACATCCTACAACCAAAAAACTAATACAAAATAATGATACAATTGTAATTGATATGTATTTTACTATTTTCATCACTTAAAACTTCTTTCTATATCTCTCTTAATCTGCTTTTCTTTAAGAGCATTTCGTTTATCATATGTATGTTTACCTTTACATATTCCAATAAGCATCTTACATTTTCCTTTATCATTAAAATATATTTTTAATGGTATAAGGGTATATCCATCAGTTTTTAGTTTATTCTCTAATTTGATAATTTCTTTCTTATGAGCAAGTAATTGTACTTCTCTATCTACATCAATATCATAACTATTTGATGTTATCCAAGGTGTAATATGCATACCTCTTATCACAAGATTTCCATTCTGTATCTGTACCCAACTATCTTTAATATTACACATTCCTTCATATATACTTTTTACTTCATTTCCACGTAAACTAATACCACATTCAATAGTATCTTCTATGAAATAATTATATCTTGCTTTTCTATTTTCAATAGTTGGTTTACTCATTATTTTTCTCCCTATAATATAATTCTGCTTTTAAACTTTTTATTACATATTTTAAAGTCTTAATATATTTTTTGGCATAAATAATATCATCATCTAAGTCTGATGGATTTCTACCATTTTCACAATCTAAGTTATATTTAGTATAATTTAAATTATCTTTAATAATGCATTTGAAATATTTAAGATTATGAATAGCTTTCTTTAGTTTTTTATCAGAAATTTCATTTGGACTATTATAATATTCAATAGCAGTTTTAATTGATTTACGATACTTACTTTTTTCTTTGGAATCTTCATATCCTAAATAACAAGATAAATTTCTCCAATTTTTCATTTCTTTTAATGTTTTTAAAGCTTTCTTTGTATTCATTAATATATTCCTCTATTATCTAATTCTTCTGAAATTCTATTTTAAAGAAATGCCACATTCTATCTTATCTTCTATAAAATAATCATAATTCAAATCCTCTTCCATTTAGTTCATTTTCAATTTCATCTACAGTAAGAAATAGAGCAACTTTAATATCACTGTTTATATTTAACTCATCTGAAAATTGAGCAATATCATCCTGAATATCATTTAAAACATAAAACATTTCATCTAATTCTATAGAACCAAACTTTTTACCATTAATAAAATCAATTACTTTATCAATGGCTTTAGTTCTTATTGATGAGGAATATTTAATATTTATATGATTTGTAATAATATCATCTAATTTCTGCATATCTTCTTTTTTAAAGTTTTTTAAAGCCGTGACTATCTCTTTATCTTTCATAATCATACTCTCTAGCATCAAGTGTCTCTGAGATTTCATCCATAGCTGTATTCAAAGCTTTTTTAATATTACCTTCGGTATCTACAAATAAATCTTCTTTAAATGACTTATAATCATATTTGATACCATCAAGAATATCAAACATCTTATCTAATTTCTTATTAGAAAAATCCTCTTTCCCATCAAGAAAATCTGCTGCTCTATTAAGAGCTTTAATTCTCTTTTCTGTATTATTAATATCTCCTGTATACTCTCTAACCCTGTTGTCTAAACTTTCCATATCCTGATTTGCAAAATCTCTTAAAATTTTTGCTGCTTTACTATTTTTCATATTTTTATCTCCATTCTTCTAATTAAACACATATTTTAATTTTAAATACTCATTGTTCCATCCAAATAATCATTTAAACCTTCAAAATAATCTTCGTTTGGCTGTTCCTGATGAGTAAATCCCTGTTCACACTGTTCTTCATAAGTTGCCTTCTGTGTCTCTTCATAAATAATTTCATCAATTCTATTCATTTCTCTTATCTCCAATTCTTTATTTCTATATCTATTATACCATATACACATTATAACTCGTGTAGTTTTATATATTTTTTTAATATTCTTCAGGCAGTAATGCAGTTACTATATGTATACCAGTTTTATATTCATCTAAAATCATCCAAAATCTGATTTTATCTTCCTTATTATCTCCTAATTCATACACAAATGCTTGTAAATAATCCGCAGTATTTGAATATTTTTCATCAATCATCCAAAGTGCTTTACTAACAATTTCTTTTGCTTCATCCCCAAACTTTTCAGCAAAACCTTGTGTCATATATGTTCCTGCAACATTAATAAAATCATAATTACCTTCACATTCCTGATTTTCTAAATATAATTTTCCTTTTAACATAATACACACCTCTTCTTTTCTATATATTATTTATCACTTATGAATATCATACTTTATACATATCAAATTTCCGGTAATATGTTAATCATAGATAATATATCTTCATGCAATACTGTAAGCCAGCCTCTTATAATATCATTAGCTTCATTTATTAGTGTATGGTAATTATCATCATTAATTTGTGTTTTTAAAAATTGTTCAAAATCAAAACCAAATATACAGCCTTTAATGATATATTTATTAGCATTTATATCTTTTTCAATACGACAATAATATGTGTTTTCTTTATCTAAATCTATTTTTACAATATCATTAAGTTTTTCATCATAGCTTAAATAAGTTAATGAATGACGTTCTGTAATTATTTTCCAATTATCATAAGTCTCTATTTTCATATGTTGAACCTACCTTTCAATTATTCATTCAACAATATCTCTTTTCACTATATTTAGTATAACATATCAGTATTATAATTCGTGTATGTTTTACTCAAGTAATTGAAAGTTAAATTCATAAAATCTGTTAATTCATCAGTAGTCAAAATAATACTATTATCTTCTTTATCATAATCGCTTACAATAATAAGTAGTATTCTTTTAGCTAACTCTTCCATATCTGTTCCATTAAAATAATTTGCAATTTTTTCAAAAACAGCTATAAAATTATCATAATCATTTTTAAATCTATTATTAAATTGTAAGCAAAATAATTTATTTTCGTTTCCAATTGGTGTTATCTTCATTTATTTCTCCTATTGTTTAAATACTATGATTAATTTTAGGGTTTATATGTTCATCCATATTTAATGATTTTAAAATATATTGATAATATTCAATTATTTCAGTATTGTAAGTATCACAGTAATGTAAATATTGATTTTCGTTAATTAAGTCTTTATTATCTAACAATAATACAGCACTACAAAAATTAAATAAATGTAACATATCACATATTTCATCAATATCAAAAATAATTGTATTATCTTTTTCATCATATCTATTTAAAATAATATTATATAAATTATCAATTGTATTTTTTAGGTCTGAATTATATGTAGGCTTTCTTAAATTTTTAAATATTATTAATAAGGATTCATAATCATCTTTATCATCAAATTTATAAATAATTTTATTATTATCTGTATAAATATTCATCTTTTAATTACTCCTTGTATATTATCTTTGATATATAATTTTAATTATAAATATTCATTATTAGTATCGTATAAAAGTATACTTTTCTATTATTAAACATTAAATTTATGCAAAAAAATAGCTCTATACAAGATTATATAAATCTTAATACAGAACTATTATAATAGTTATTTTTCTCTATATGGCTCCGGCAATGGCATCCATGCTCTCATACCACCATTAATTCTTCCCCAAAACCATGTTCCATCATACTGCTGCCTTTGTACTTTCGTTACCATTCCTCGATTTGTGGTAACAAGTACATTGATTACTTTCTTATCTTTATACCTTTCATCATCTTCAGGCATATGCCCCTCTTCACATTTAATCCAATTTAAATCCATAAGTAATATCTCCTTAATTTTTCCAAATTAATTCTTTACCATTTACATCTTTATATATACACTTCATTTTTGTACTTCCACAATTCATACATATATATTTAACATTACGTGGTCTTGTTACATATTTCTGTTTATTGCCACATTTTCTGCATTTTACAATATATCTAGGTTTTATATGTAAATCTTTAGCATTACATTTTGTATAAATTTTATAATCATAACTATTTTCTATAAGTTTTTTATAGGATTTCCAAACCTTGCCATGATTCATACAATTAGGACAGGTATGTAATAACTCATGTAATACAATAGATATAACAGTATCAGAACTTATCGTATCATCTTCCCCTAAAAGACGCATTATATCAATTTCATATTGACTATTTTCAAGTCTGCAATATCCCCAACATTTTCTGATACGACCATTATATTTTATAGATATATTATTGCTTATAGGAATATTTAAAGAAGTACATATATTTTTGGCTTGATTAAATAATTCATCTAAATTTTTCATATAAATATTTCTTGTTTTTATTAGTATCTTTATTATTTTTACATTCAGATTTTTCTTTATTATTATTTAATATGGAGTTAAACTTCCCCATATATCGCATACACTCCATCATACCAAATACGTCAAATTCTCCTTTGTTTCATCATCCACAGACGGATTATTATTATCCTTTTTTGTGTTTTCCTTTTCTATATTTTTCAGAATATTAATAGTATTCTTTATTGCCTTATTTAATTTCTTTAGCTGTTTAATATCTTCTTCACTGACAACTAAATTATCATTTAAATCAGACAAAGGAATTTCTGTTGATAATTTATCTTCATTTGCAGCATATATCTCTTTTGCTGATATTAAATCACCCTTTACTAATGCTTTTAATTTCTTTAATTGTTTAATATTTTTCTGTAAATTTTCTGATGAAATATCAGAAGTAGTGTCATTACCAGTTAAAAAACTTACTGTATCTGCCACAGATTTTTTCATCTTATTTAATTTTTTGTCAGAAATACTATTTGTAGGATTATTATTTAATCCATCAAAATATACCTTAGATGCTTTATCGAGTTTATGAGCAGTTTTTGTGTTATTCATAATATTATATCCTTTCTTTAAAAACCATAAATCTTTTTGATATAATTATTATATCATGTACCGCTCATATTTCGTGTAGTTTTTATTATATTATTTTTTCAGAAATAATATGTCTGGTATCAACAACAATTTCATCTTCACCTCTGCTGTTTAAATAGCATATCATATCTTCTTTTTTTACTATTGCCTTTAACATATAATTATCAGGACTATTAAACCTATTTTTAAACCATTTTGCTGTTTTAAAATTTTTAGTCCATGATAATCCTTTTGGATTATGATGTTGAGAAATACCCCTATATAGAGTTAATTCATCCGGTAAATTCTCCCATATCTTATAATCATCATCTTCCATTAAAATATGTTTATCAGCTTGTCTAAACCATTTTATCAATGTATTAACACTTACATTTACATCTCCATTAGGATTTTCAGCCATTATCCAAGATAAACCAAGTATTTCAGAGAAATCCTCTAAAGACATATAATCTTTTGAAAATTTTAATGCTGTAAGTCTCCAATTTTTATCCAATAATAAAAACAATCCAGTTAAATTATCGGATTTATCAATTAATGTATATATTGTGTTTTTCCATATATTAAAGTTTTCTTTTTCTTTACCTTTTTCAACTAAATTTATTATTTCATTTTCCATAGTATTTACCATTGGACTATTTGAAAAAGGATGCTGTATAACTAGGCCACCTAATAAAGGCTCTATTTCTACTGCAAGAAATAATGTTTTAAATGTTTCTTTTACTTTTAATAAATTTGTTTCCTTAAGCATTATATATTCTCCTAATTCTTTTTAATTATTATTAATATACTTTTATCATATTACAATTATTCGGAGTAATTGTCAAAGTAAGGTTTAAAAATCATCTCTTTCATCATATAATACGTTTTCTACTTCGATTTTTTCAATTGGTTCATTTACAATTTTACGTTCCAAATCCTTTTCTTTCTCTTTAAATATTGGTATTTTATCAATACTTTGTTCTGTAAAATAAGCTTCTAATGTATTATCTTTTAGATTTGTTTTAAACATATTTTCAATTTCTCTAGTGTATTTTATTATATTTAGAGCCGCCTGTAACGGGATTTCTTCTTGTTTTTCTCCATATTTATTGATATAACTATAGCCACATACTATGTTGTTATTATTTTCATATATAATTCCAAAAGAAAATATCTCATTATTGTCAAATTTAATATTTATATTTGAATTTTCATATTGTTTTATATCTTTGAAAGTTTTTAAAAAATCTCTTAGCATCCTATTTAAAGAAGTAGCTAACTGCTTACTTCTTTTTTCACTTAATTTATTTTCTACATCTACTTTCATATTATTTTATATCCTTTATTTAGTAGGAACATAGTTATCTCCTAGCTTTTTTAGTTCATCATTAATCCAATTAATTAATGAGCAGTTTTCTTTTTCTATACATATTTTTTCTGCTTTTTCAATATCATGTTTATTATCAATTTCAATATTGAAATGTTTATGTATCATTCCACAGATAAAATTCTCATAATCTGGTAATAGCTCTTGTTTCTTTGCTTTTAATAAAACAATCTTTGAATAAACCCCATAATCATATTGTCCGACATATTTATCTCTTAAATATAAATCTCTTTTTTCAATACTATTTGGATTTAATGTTTCTTTCTTAAATGTTACTTTCATAATATTTTCTCCTTATATTACCTATTTTTATAAATATATAACGTTATTAGTTTTCTTATATATATAATACCATAATTATTATATATTTCGTGTATTAAAAAAAGTACTATTACTTTTACATAATAGTACTTCTCTTTTTAAGCTAATTCTAATCCTTGCTCTTGTTCTTTATCGTCTTTTAATATATTAAAGTCATCAATACATTCAGACATCTTATCAATTGCATTTTTTTCAAATGCTTTATTTTGACTTTTAATTGATGGATAATCTTCTTCATTAAGTATATTATATGCATAATCTAATTCTTGCATTGAATAAAATAATGCATAACATAATGAAGAACGTATTACATCTTCAATATCTACTGTATTATTTTCTTTAACAAAATCTTCAGCTTGTTTTTCAATATTAAGATAATTTATAAATATTGTTTGTCCATCATCATATACTCCCCCAAAATTATTAGTTCCGCAGAAAAATACAATATCATCATCAATTATATCTCTTAAATCATCTCTTATGCTTTCATCTTGATTGTCTAAATCCTCATCATATGTAAATACTATATGATTTATACATGATAACGAATTATCATCAGCGTTTTTTAATAAAAAATCTGCTAATTTATCTTTATCAAGATTATCTTCTATTTTTTTATCCATCATAATTCTAGCTATCAAATTATCATGGGTATTATTTTTAAAGTATATTGCACTTAAATCATATACTTCATCTTTTATTATAAGCATATCATTAGAAAAATCTTTCTTATAATGTAATCTGCTTACATTTTTTGTTTCTGCATTATTAAATATTTTTAATTCCGGCAAATGTGATTTTTTATATGCTTCTTTTTCTTCTTTAATTGTTTCTAAAAATTCTTTAGTCAATTCTTTAGTCATTTTATTTTTCCTTTATATTTAAACAGCATTAAACTGTTTACACTCATTATATATTTATACTACACTTTAGTTAAAAATGGAATTATACAATATACATAATTATGTCTTTTATTTTTAGTAAATTTGACTATAGTTATATTTTTTATAAATCAACAACATCTAAGCTAAAGCGTAGATGTTTATTACATGTATTTATATGCTTGTAATTTATTTTTCTATATATAGTATCGTAAAAAATCAATATTTTCGAGGTTAAAAAATAAAAAAAGTAGAGGAAAATTCCTCTACTCTAATGTTATTTCATCTTTTTCATTTTCTAATATATTCTCAATTACCTTATTTATTTTAGTTATAAATTCATAAGCATTATCAATACCTTTATGCCATTCATCTAAATTATTTTCTTGCAATTTAAAAAAACTATTAAATTCAGCTTCTACTTTATTTGTTATATTATTATATTTTAGTATTGGATATGGAATAAATTCTTCATATTTACATTTTATATCAATATTTAACATTGGTATATTTTTTATAGGATTTGTATATTGTGTTATATAAGCAATATATCCATTATCTTCAAATTCAGTTTTTTTAATCATAAGAAATTTCCTCTATATTATTTATTTTAGATAAATTTTTATCATTTTTACTATAAGATATTATCATTTCATCATATGTTCTATTAATGCTTTTATCATATATTGATTTTATCGTATCTCCCACAAAACATGCAACTTCATGTCGATTAGATGTCTCAATATATAAATCAAAATTGAAATCATTAGCAATTTCATTTAATTCATTACATTTATCAATACATATATTATGTTTTATACTTCTATCTTCATCTTTTTGTTTATACATATATGAAGATACCTGATTCCATTCAGAAACAGACTGTGCATAAATTTCTATATTAATTACAGAATTACTGTACTCAACAAAACTATTAATTATATCAACTAAAGATAATAAATAATCATCTTTATTTTTAAATTTTGATTGTTTAATAGTTTTTATTAACTCATTAATTTCATTCATAAATTTTTTACCTCATATAATATTATAACACAAAAATTAATAATAGTTACAAAGTAGAGGAAAATCCCTCTACTTTATTCTATCATTCCAATTTTCAATGCCATGTATATTGAGCTGTAAAAATAAAGCACATAATACAGCTATAACAATACTATTGCCAAACTGTTGATATAATTTACTATTACTGTTTACAGTACTCATAGCATCAATTACATCATCAGTTACATCCATTAATCTGCCACATTCTTTAGGAGTTAATTTTCTTATACGATATTGTGTACATATATGTGGATTAGCATATCCATGACATCCGGCTGATACAGTCGGAAATAATCCTTTATCACTTACTACTGTTCCGCATTGACTGCCATCACTGCTTATTTGTCCTACTTTATCAATTTTAATATCAGAAGAAGTTACAACTGCTGTAACTGTTCCATGATTTTTTTTAACTGTAGGAGCAATATTATTTGGATTTATTACTCTTGATGCATCATGATTTGAAACCATATAATTTCCTAATACATCAATCTTTGGCTCTAATACTAAATTATCTTTAGTAACAGTTGTGAGTGTATTAGATTTTCCATCACTTCTAGGCTCCAATGAAGTCATTTCACTACGTTTATAATGTACTTCATTATTTTCATATTGTTTTCTTACTTCTTTACCAAATTCAGTTCTTTTAGGTGTTAATATACTTTTTTCTAAAACAATATTATCTTTGGTTACTGTTGTAATTGTATTACTTATGCCTTTTTCGTTTGGCTCTAATCTCTGCTTTGTTGGAAGTCCAGCTTGTCTTATATTAGGATTTTCAATTGGTCTACCTCTCATAGCTACGATAGTTGCATCTATAATTTTAGGTTCATGATTTCCACCGCCACAAGTATTAAGTGTCGGACTACATGCATTACTATCATATACTCTGCCACATTGAGGATTTTTAAATCCATTATCATCCATAATATTTCCAAGCTGATTTACATTTTTCTCAACTAATACTTTTACATCAGGATTGCCACTTGTAATTGTAGGGCTACATCCATTTTCATTATAAATCCTATTAGTTTTATCATAATTACTTGATTTAATTTCAAATTCAGTAATTGCTTTATCAAATTTGTCGGTTTCAATTCCAAGCAAATCTTTTAATTTATACCATATGTTTTCATCAGGTATAGCAAAACACCTATCATTTCTAAAATAATGGCCTACTTTTGTTAAAGAAATATTTAAAGCATCTGCAATTTCTTTATTTGTTAAATGCTTTTCAGCTCTTTTATATCTAAGTAAATTACATAATTCATTAACATCTAAATCATATTTTCTTACTTTTACCTTTGTTTCTACATCATATTTCATAATAGATGGTTCAATTACTTTACTTGGGTCTTTAAATTCTGTTGCTGTAAGAGTTCCAAGTATACCATTACTATCATATACACGCCCTCTTTGACCACCTGTAGGAAGTTGTCCTACTACATTAATTTTACCCTCTATTACAGCGTTACTGCCTCTATTATTAAGTCCTTTATAATCTCGTGCAAGAAGTGTTGATGCTACATCTATATCTTTTCCAAAAGTCTTTCCCTGGTCTTTTACTATGCAAGGTCTTTGAGAAATAACCATATTTCCACTACTTCTTAAATTACCTATACCACTGTCATATCTGGCTGGTATGCAATTAGCAACATTTCTTTCGCCAGGCTTATTAATTGTTCCATCAACACATATTATATCTTTAGGATTCGGCAGTATACCTCTTTCTAATAATGACTTAATAAGTTCTTCAGCTTTTTCATTATTAATATAATATTTTTCATCTACATTTTGTTCTAATATATCTTTAACACATCTAGTAAGAGGTATTTTTTTAGGAAATGTATATGTAGCATTTTTATCAAGTATTGATACCATAAAACATCTTTTTCTATTTTGTGGCACTCCATAATCGCAAGCATTTAAAATCTCATGGAAATTACTATATCCAAGAGATGATAAAAATTCTTTCCAATCATCAAAATCTTCTTTATTTTTTCCAGAGCATACTTGTGGTACATTTTCCATCATTAATATATCTGGTAATTCTAATTCATGTTCTACTGTTTCCTTAAGTATTCTTTCAACTTCCCATAACAGACCTGAACGAGTACCACTACCCTTTTTCATACCCATTTGCTTACCGGCAAGGGAAAGGTCGGTACAATTATGTACAATTACATCATTAGCAACAAAAGAATGGTCATGTTCTACTTCTATATCATATACATAATCTTTATATCCTAAATCAGTATAAGATAAAAAAGGAATCCATTCTATTTCATATATATCATTTTCCTTAGATACAAACGCTAAATAATCTCCATCCAATAAATCTTTTGCTTCTATCCATTCTGGGTCATTATCTTTTCTACAAGTATAAAATTTATGATTAGATGTACATTTTATAGTCGCTTTTGTTGTTTCAACCTCAAAAATCTGTTTATATCCTGTCTTTTTTGAAGCTATTACTTTATCTAATCTATTTTTATGTGTAAGTACATAATCTCCAACTTTTATATCTTTTATTTCTTTTCTTCCATCATACATAGTAATTTCAGTATCACCAGTAAGACAAGGAAAAGAATAAAACATCATATATGTATATTTATCTTTATCTACAATATTTAATTCATCTGCATGAACTCTAGTAATACTTCCTAAGTTATTATTAGCTTTAAATTCATTATATGTTTTTCTCTGCCATGCTTCTCCTTTTCTTTTAATAAATTTTTTATCAATAGGGTCTTTACCATTAACAGATAAACATAAATTATTTAATTTTTCTATAACTTCATCTTGTGATAAATCTTTACTATAATCATAATCATCTACTTTTTCTGTTAATGTCTCATGCATAGCTTTATATGATTTATTACTATTTATATCCCAATCACTAATGCAATGGCTTTCTACATTAGCTCCTATTCTATGTAATGCTTGAAATTGTGTTCCAATTCCACTGAAAAATTCAATTAATCTTATTGGCTTTTTAATAGAAATATTGGTTTTTACGCCCATATTCATATAGTCAAAAAGACTATATTGGTTTAATACATTATTATTTTTAGACATTTAATCTCCTTGTGCAATTTATTCCATTGACAAAAAGACCAAATATGTTTATGATATATAAACGTAAATGACCTACTTTTGCAATGGGTTGTTTCGTTAGTTCTTATAGGATGTAATCAGGTCGCCAAACTTCATTACATCCTATTTTTATTTCTTATATATTTAGTATCGTGAATTGCACGAGTTTTCGAGGATTAAATTTCAAAAATATTGCACAAAAAAGACACCCTATTTCTAGGATGCCTTTAGTTAATATGTATTTAATATGCAGTTCTATCAATAAGTAATAAGAGCAGATACATATTACCAATTACACTATTTACATTTTGTTTTGAAATATCATAATCAATATCTGTATAAGATGCCTCATCATCTATTACAATATCATCTGTATATGTAAGCTCACATACTACATTCATTACATCTTTATCAGTCTCACTAGTCATAATAAGCTTATCCGGTAAATTGGTATCTTGATTTACATACATTTCATATGAAATTGTTTCATTACTTGCTCTTAAAACATCATATACCTTATCACCATCTTTTATTGTTTTCTTATATGTATAAGCTCCATTATATGCACTTGTACCCTTTAAAAAATCAGAAAATTTAGTACTTTTTGATTGTATTTCACTTGCAATGCTATTATCTTGATTTGCATTTGCATTATTTAAGAAATCAGAAATATTTATTTTTCCTTTTACTGCATTATCAGATAATGTATTAAGCAAATATAATGTATCAGATGTTTTCATAAGACCAATCTCTTTATCTTTTAATTTACAATATATCTTAAGTCCATCAGTACCACTATTTCGAGCTAATTTAATATTAATATCTTCTGGTTTAATATTATCATAGCTTTCAGTCAGACTATTGAATTTATCAAGCCTTGTATCTGTTACTTTTTTACTCTTATTAACAAGCGACATTGTAATACTTGCTTCTACACCATTTATATCTAATTTATCAATATCACTGATATAATTCTTATAATCAGATTTAGCTTTTAATTTTTCAAATGTTTTATTACTATTTTTTTCATGTTCAGTCATTTGAACACTTTCTGTATTAGTTATCTTACCACATGCTGTTATACTTGAAAAACACATTGCCACTATTAACATAATACTTATTATTTTCTTTTTCATATAAAAATTCTCCTTATCATTTAAATTTTAGTTCCTATAATAAGTATCGCAAAAAGATAAGATTTTCTATTATTTATAAGTAAAAAAATAAAGGGTATAGATAATATCTTGTCCTAACCTCTATGCTTAAGCTTAGATGTTGTTGATACTGTCTATACCCTTCATATTTATTTTTATCATATGCTTCAGTAAATATTTCAGCAAAAAAAATCTGAAATAAAATCTTTTGAAGTTTCATTTAATTTTAATTTATTTTCACTATCTATACAATTTCATCTATTCCTTCCTCATGTATTTTATCTGGAAATTTAATATTTCTATATGTACTTATATTTTTATTATCTAATAACATTAATCTAGTCGTAACCCAATTAAATTACCCTTCCAATGCATATCAATTAATTTCTTTGCATCATCATATAAATATGCACCTGAATCATTAACTGCATCAGCTAATCGTTTACAACCGCTTATTACTTTTAGTTCTATCAATATTTCTTTGATACTCGAATAAATTATTTTGTATAAGAATATCCTTATTTCCAACAAAATACCAACAGAAATAGCCGTTACTATCTCTACCTAAATACATATAAAGACTTCTCCACAAAGAACCAGTATAATATAATTCACCTGGAACTAAGTCCTTTGCAGATACAAATATCGACTTTTTCCTTTCTTCTTTATTCATGAATGCTGATAACTGTGGTAATTTTTCATTAAGCATTTTATTTTTTGTATACCACTTAAGTAATTCATTATCCTTATCGTAAGAAACATAGCCAAAATCACAATATAAATCTGGTAGACCTTTCAGTTTCAAAATACAATCTACATCACATCCTGTATGCATTAACTGTTCAGCTATAGAAATTAAAAATTTAACCTGAATATCATAATGCGCAATAGTCAATACTCTCCAATTCTCTGTAGATTGTAATAAAGCCTTTGCAAGAATATAAAATACAAACTGTTCATCAACACTTGTACCTAAATAAACTCCAAGTCTACCGTCCTTAAATAAGTAAACATGGCCAAAACTAATATCTTTTTTCTTTAAAAACACATTATTATTAAAAACTAATCTCTCCATAATTTTACCTCATCGGCTCTCCGAATTTTTTCTTTAGTGCAACTTTCATATAATACATTCTATCATCTGCCTGCTTTTGTAAAGCATCAAAATTACTTCTAGCTTTTATAAATTATTTTTCAAAATAAATTTTATAATTTCTTTACTACATTAATATTATATCATATTAAGTTTATATTTCGTGTACTAAATAATATATTTCTAAAGTATTTAAATTATATATACTGCTTCGGATATAAATATTTATAAAAAATAGAGAGTATAGAAAAAATCTATACCCTCTAAATTTATTAAACACCACTTCTATAGTGAACATCCTGATATTCAGCATCTTGTATATTATAGGTATTGTAAGCATCTGTTTTAGTACTGTGTTTAGTACCAATAGAAGAATACTTAATATCTAATAAATCATTATATGCTGTAGTTCCATCGGAATGCTGTTTTGTAGTGCTTGGAGTTGATAAATGTTGTAATACATAAGGTGGTATACGAACTGGCTGAATCCATACTGTTGATAAAGTATTAATACCATTTGGAATATCATAACCTCTATTCATTCTATTATCTTCTGATAATTGATTTTCAGCTATTTCTGTTTCCATTTCTGTATTAATCTTATAACGTGTATCAGCGTCATAATCCAAATCAATATGTTCTACATATCCATATGTCCAAACTGAAGCAATTCCTAATTCACCAGCAAAGAAATTATTAGTTCCTTCTGCTGTTAAATATGTGGTATAAATACATTCATTTACCTCATGATAAATAACATCCCAAGGTTTATTATTATCTGAAGGTGGTTTTGTATTGCTTGGATTATCTTTTATAATTGGCTTACTTTGTGGTATGTCAATTTCCGGAATAGTTTTATCATTATTATTCTGAAGCTTTTTAAGTGTTTCATGTGTTAATGAACTATTTCCTTGATAATCAATAGCGTAGATATAAATTCCTAAGTCTGCTGAATGCCTAAATTGTGGTTCATTATAAAGATTTACTTTAAACTTATATGTTGAGCTATATGGATATTTTACACCATTATAGTAAAAATCATATTTAGTTTGAACTGTCTTACTATTATCTATAGTAAGCTGATAATCTTTATAATTACCTTTATTTTCTTTATCATAGACATAAGCATGAACTTCTCTAATTCCACTAGCATCATTTCCACTATTATTTTCATTTACTTTAACTGAAATATTTGTGAATAAATCGCCATCAAAACCTTTATTTGAAACAAGAGTAATCTTTTTCTTAGTAACTTCACTAAGAAGTGTTTCCTGTTCAATAGATACATTACTAATTACCGGAGTAATTGTATCAATCCATTGAGCATAAAGATTAAGTTTTAATTCTTCTTCACTCATAAGCTGTTCTTTAGTAAATTCACGTTTAAATAATTCCCATGTTAATTGACTAGCTTCATTATAAGTATATCTACTTCCATTAGCTGCAGAGTTCCACTTATTTGCATAAGTCCAACCTGTTCTACCAAAACCATTAGTTCTTAATATAATAGGTTTACTCTTTTTAAATTCTTGTGTGGCAGTAGAACCACTTGTGTTTCTATTACCATTAAAAATTATATGATAAGTAGTTTCTTTCCATTCAGCAGTAATTGTAATATCTTCTGCAAAGTAATTATTTTTTACTGCCATTGTAAGGGTTTTAGCAATTATAGTATTGCCTTGAGTACCTTGCTTATCAGATAAATTCTTAGGAAGATAATATCTCATAAATATATTACCTTGTTTCTTAGGTTTATCTATTTTAGAAACGACTTTCGTACAATTCTTATCAAAATAGAAACCATTATCATATTTCTCATATATTATTGTAGTACCTGTATAATCAGCTTGTTGATTATCTAATGTAATAGTGTATGTATTAGCTGTCCAATGTGCATAGATTGTTGTTGCTGTATGCCATGTAAATATTGTATTATCATCTACTTTTGTTCCACCAGTAGGAGATGTATACCATCCATTGAAAGTCCAGCCCCTCATTGAAGGGATTGGTAAAGCTTTACTACTTCCGTTATTAGTTCCAAGTTTATTCTTGTAAATAATAATACGTGAAGTTTCTGAACTATTATTTATAGTACTTGTTGCATTAGATGGCTTATTATAATTGAACTTCAAATTATATCTGAAATTAAATGTAGTTGCTTTAACATTAAAACCATCAAATTTATCATATGCATATACGTGAGTATTATACCAATTATATTCATCACGATTTGGTTTTATATGATTTTTAACATTTACAGTATAAGCATAATTATATTTCTTACCATCAACTGTATAATTGCCTTTTACAGCTTCATACCAAGGAGAAGAAATATCATCTTGACCAGCTTCATTTGTCCATGTCGGGAACCTAACAGATTTTATTATTCCAGTCGGAGTTGTTGATACATTCGCATAAATTGTAAATGTACTATCACTAGCTTGTTTAGTTAATACATCATTAATAATAGGCTTTGTTACAACTTGTGGTCTAAAATCTATATTGTTAGTTACATAAAATTCATATATAAGCTTATTATTAGTATTTGATTTTGGATTATATGTATATTTATTATTAGGTATTATTTCAAATTTAATATAATCCTTATAATATAAGCTTTCACAGAAATCTTGAACATTGCTATATAATTTATAATATTTACTATCATCTTTTACGCTTGGTTCACTATAAGGCTGTCTATATACATTAAATTTAATATCTGAATAGCCATTAGCATTACAAATATCATCTAATATAGGATTTAAGTCTACAGTATATTTATTACGTGACCAATGAGCATAGACTTTAATATTATCATCAGCAATCCAATTATTTTTTGCTAATATATTTCCATTAGCATCTATAATCTGTGTTCCACCACTTACAGCAGTGTAATATCCTTGGAAAGTACGTCCTTTCCATTGTGGGATTGTTATTTTACTTGTATTTTTAGTTAATTGAGCATCTAAATACCAACCATTATCATAGTATTCATATAAATCAGTTGTTCCATTATTAACTACATCTGCTTTTTCAACCATCTGATTATCTAATACTAAATGATAAACTTGAGCCTGCCATTGTAATTTAACAATAATAGATGAATTATTAGACTTGATTAAATTATTAATTTTTGAAACTGTATCTGTATTTTGATATTTTGTTGCTGATAAGTATAATCCGTTATCTGACTTCCATACATCACTTGTTTCAAAGGAATACCCTCTTTTGCTTATATTAGCATCATAAGGATTTAAAATATTTTCATTACTTTGACCATATTTAATAACAGTTGTTACATTTTTATAATTACTAGTTGTATTACTATTTTGTATTATACTGTTTGAAACAATATAATATTTATTTTGTGTAGTATTATTATATGGCTGATTATTTATTACACCACCGTTTGCATTATAAGTGACTGTTAATCTGTTTCTTGTATAATACAAATTGAATGTTGTACTATTATCAGCACTTACTGTTTGCTGTAATGATGAAATAACTTTATTATTTGCATCACGACATTCTTTAAATGTAAATCCTGTTTTTGAATATGTATTCGCGTTAATATTTATAGTTGTATCAGTAGTACTACCGATTGTAGTAGATACTTCTTTAGTATAACCATCATCATCTGCATTTTCATAATAGATATTTACTTTATAATTTCTATTTGAAGGCTTAAAATTAGCAGTTAATGTTGTATTACATAAACCTTGCGTATACTTGGTTCCTTGTAATTTACTTATGCTATCAGTATTACTATCAGTTTTTGTCCAATGTGTAAATTCATAACCTGCTTTATTTGGAACAGGATTCGGAATATCTTTAGTATCTCCATAATACATATTAAAATTCTGTGTATTATTGTTACCATTCCATGTAGCATTTATTTCAACTCCATTGGTAGCTTTATTCTTCGGTATTACAGTTAAACCATATATTGTATGATTTGATACAGCTTTATAACTAACATTTGTTGGTGGCATATTAAATGAATATGTTGGATTTGTCATACCACTATTATCATTCCAGTTTTTAAATGTATAACCTTTAGCTGCTGATGCAGTTATTGTTACAGGCAAACCATAATAATAACTTCCAGCTCCGCTAGTACTTGCTATACCATTATCTTTACTAAGTGTTACTTTATATTTATTTCTATCAAAGTACACTTTAATTGTTGTTTTAGTATTAGCTGAAATGCCAAAATAATAAGTATTATAATTATTATTTCTATTTGTAAAATTAGATTTACTAGCATTTAAACTAAATCCTGTATAATTTTTAGCATAATTCGTATATGGTACATACCAACCTTGATTATATTGATTATAATTCATTTCATAAACTTGAGTTTCATCTACTTTAGTATATGTTGTTAAATTTTTATCTTGCTGATAAAACTCTACTTTATATTGCCCTATTTCGCTAAAGTCCGGTACCTCATCCCATTGAGCATATAATTCTAATGAAGTAATATTATTTCTATATGAATCTTTATATAAAGTCACAGTACTACGTCCTTCATAATAAGTAGTTCCAGTTCCATCTTGCTTTGTATTCCAACATCTAAATGTATGCCCTGGATATTCAAATCCCGGATTTGTATTTGAAGCTATGTGTACAGTTTTAGATTCTTCCTTATAATAAAATGTTACTTTTTGTTGTGGAACCGAACCTGTACCACCATTACCGTAATATGTAATAGTACCCTTAGTCGGAGTATATGGAGTTTTTCCCCATTTTGCTTTCAATGTAGCATTTGAAGTATTTGAAGAATTAAATCTTGTAAAGTTCAAGCCTTCTTGTGTAAAGTTACCATATGCATCAATTAATTGTGTATTTCCATAATAATATCCTTGGAAATAATATTTAGTACCGTCTGATGCTGTAAAGTCTTTAGGTGTTGTTATAGGTTCATTTTTCTTCACACTATAATTATATGGCTTATAACTTACTGTTACTGTACTATTTTTATCACCAATAAAATATTGTTCAGAACCTTTTTTCTCCCAAATAGCATACATATTTGTATCATATCTTGGCATATAGTACTCACCATCAGTTTGTACTAAAGGCGCCCAATAATCACTTATACCCACGACAGCTATAGTTTTACCATTCTTATAAGCGTACACATGGGTATTAAAGCTAGTACGTTCATTATTATGGTCATGTAAATATACTACACAGCCCCAATTATAATATTGACCATTACGTGTCCAACCACCGTTTTGTTGCCAAGCGTTAGGCCACGCTAAATCATCTTGTCCATTTCCATCTGACCATGTTGGAAATTGGACTGCATCTGCTCCTTCTATATAAGCAAGCATTTCTACATAGTCACAATCAGATGCTACTGTTATACTTAATCTTTTTATATTAGAATTATTAAATGTATATACTGTATTTTCATTTGGTTTTAATACTCTAGTATTAGAATGTCCTAAATCAGCCCAACCTAATAATTTATATCCCGGTCTTGAAACAGGATATGAACCATTTCCAACACTATCACCTAATTTTAATTTTGAATCACATGTATATGTTTGTACAATATTATCATCTCTACTATTAATCCAAGCACCACCATTGGAATGAAAAGTTACATTCTTGTTAGATACTTTCCATTGAGCATATAATGTAACAGTTCCACCATTTTTATCAGTGCCATATGCACTACCCGGCTGATAAGAAGTTCCTGTACCATCTGATTTTGTATTCCATCCAGTAAATTCATATCCCGGAGTTGTAGGTTTTACAGATGAAAGGTAAAGTGCACTTCCCCATTGTTTTGTTTGGTCTGCAATACCTGGATTATTTCCACCATTTCCATCAAAATGAATTGTGTGACGAGCGGCATAATTTAATTGTAATGTAGCATGTGAACCTTGCCAAACACTCTCATCACAAGTTGCAGTTCCATCTGCTTGTGCCCACCAACCATTATTAGTTCTTCCTAAATATACAGCGTTATATTGTTTTATCCACGAATTTGAAGATTGTGATGGTGTTCCATAATTAAATCCACCATAAAAATAACAGCTACCACTGTCTTTATGTACACTAGCCCATTGATTCCAAATACTACCACAGATTCCACCAGCTGTATGTGATGGAGTTATACTAATAGCTCCATAATATCCACTTGGCGACCATACAGTATCACTTTGATAATCTTTATATTTAGCCGTATATGTTGTTATTGTGTCATATGAATCGCATTTACCATTTATATATATGCCTAAATAAGCAAGTCCATTACGAGAAATAGATTCTGCATTTACACTATCTAAATTATAATTATCTAATAATTCAAAATATTTTTTATTGATTTTATTATGGTTTTCATCATATGTTTCAACATTTTCTGTTAATTTAGTAAAATTATTTTTAGCATATTCTTTATCTTTTTCTGATAAATTCTGCCACCAAATAACAGTGTTTTTAAATTCTGAATTATTGATAATATCTGTAAATTTATCATTAGATAATTTCTTCCAATTATCGTAATCTAAAATACTTTTATAAACGGTATTTTCAGAAATTTCAACATGATTATTTTTATCTATAGAAACCGGTTCTAAGCTTAAAATACCATTACCAATATATTTTTTATCTATTGGGCTTGGTAATACATATTTATTTAAAATATTTTTTAATTCTTTTGTATTAACACTTTTATCAATAGCTTTAAAATATGAAACTATTGCAGAAAGCTTTGCTGCACTATATGATGTTCCATTTCTATTATCAGCACCATTATAACTTTCAGTATAAACATTTTCTCCAATTGTAGCATAATCAATAGCATCTCCATAGTTACTAAAATTACTATGTTGTAACTGTTCATTTACAGATGCTACAGTAATTACATTATCAAATTTTGCAGGAGTATAATACTTCACATTTGTACCATAGTTTCCGGCTGCCGCTACAACAATAATACCTTTAGCATTTGCTTCATCAATAGCTTCTTTTATTAATTCTGAATGAGTACTTGCTGTTGACAAAGAAATATTTATAACGTCAACATTTTGTTCTATTGCATATTTAATACCTTGGTATAATGATAATAATGTACCTTTACCTGCACTATCAATTACTTTAATCGGTAATAACTTTACGTTATCGCTAGTACTTTGTGCAATAATATAACTAATAGATGTACCATGTCCATTATCATCTGTTGCTTCATTACCATTTGTCTCGGCAGATTTTGTTGCAGAATAATTTACACCACTTAAAACTCTGTCATTAAAAACATTTTTTGTATTACTATCAACTGTAATACCACTATCAATAACTGCAACTGTTACATCATTCTTACCGTAATCTTGTGATTGTAAATAATCTAAGAGTTCAGAATGTTTTTCAGAAGAGCTATCATTATTTGTTGTATTACTACTATCATAAGTTACTTCAGAACTTTCATTTGTTTCAGAATTTTCTTCTGTACTTATTGTTTCATTTTCTGCATCTTGAATTGTAATACTATCATTAAAATAAACACCATTAGTTTTATCAGCATAATTTTCAGCATCTTTTTTTGATTTAAATGTAATAACACTAGTATTATCATCTAAAATTTTTACTGTTGCATTATCTATTTTATTAGCATCTACAATTCCTTTAGCTATTAATTGCTTATCAGCATTTAAATAATCATATTCTTGATGCTTTATAGCTCTGACGCTATCATCTTGAATATATTCGTTATTAATAGCTAACTTATCTGTTGCTTTACTACTGTCAAAATCATTAGTAAAAACTGTAATAATTCCTATTACACTTACAATAATAAGTAAAGAAATAGAAATTATTCTGTTTTTATATTTATTTATTTTGTTTTTCATTCCTATTTCCTTTCTTACCTTGCATATATCTTAATAGTTTCATTTTCTGCTAAGCTATATGTTTTTGATTTTCCATTACATGTAAATGTATATGTACCTGCATATGGAGCTGTAAATGTCTGCCATTGACCATTATAATTATAACTATTTGTTAATGTTGTTGATGAATTTAAATCCGGTATTGGTTTATTTACATAATTATATAATGAGTATTTCTCAAAATATTCCATTGTTCCTTTTGCTGGAACATCAACACCATCTATTGTATTTGCATTTAGTGTAATCTTATAGTCTTTCGCAACCCAAACAGCATAAACTGTGGTATTTGCAGTAAAATCTGTATTACTTGAAACAATCTTACCGTCTTTATTTACTACCATTTTACCTTTTGCCTGATAAGCAATTTCTAATTCTGTATTCTGCTCAGTATAATATCCACCAAATGTATAATTATCTCTAGTCGGTACACTTATATTTGAAATACCTGTAGTACAATTGGTATTTGTATAATTTCCAACACTAAATTTTTCAACAAATGAATCTGTACCGCCACTTCCACCATTTCTATTAAACGAAATTGTGTATTTACACGGTTCCCAAGAAGCATATATTGTACTATCTGATGTAAATAAATGATTCGTATTTGAATTATCAATTACTGTTCCATCCGCTTTAATAAGCTGTGTTCCTTTTCCACCAGTACTTGTATAATAGCCTTTAAATTCATAACCTATTTTTATCGGTACACTGACTTTAGATGCTTTGGAAGTGCAAATATTGGTTGTATAATACCCATTATCATATTTTTCGTATATAGAACCAAAACCGCCTGTACCACCCTGGTCATTAGCTGTTATGGTAAATACTTTAGGGACCCATTCAGTTACCAATGTAAAATCTTTACCGTCATTTTCATTATATATATAGGCACCATTTTCATATTTTATATTGGTATTATCTTCTCTATGCCATTTAGAAAATTCATAACCAGTAAGTGAAAAATTATTTGGATTTAAATATTCACCTGAATCATATATAAACTTTTGTCTATCCATATTTCCTGTAATATTTATTCCACTATTTGCTGTACTTGGTTTTTGTGCTTTAAAAGAAACATAATAAGGGTTTGCTGTCCAACTAGCTGTTAAAGTTGTATAATAATCAGTCCAACTTCCCCATGTGATATTACCAGTTTTTCCTTTTAAATTACTTCCTAATTCTCCATTCCACCCATTAAAGGTATATCCTTTTCTTGTTGGTGTAGGTAATGTAGCTTGTGTGTTATAATTACCACTTATAGGATTACAAACAGAACCACCATTAGAATCAAAAGAAATATGCCATTTTAAACCATAATCAGCTTTAGATACAAAATTTACAGCAAATCTTGATTGAGTAAAACCAAGTCCAATATAAACCTGCATTTCATCATTATGCATATAAGTTTTAAGATTATGGCATTGATTTCCACCACGACTCATACCATCCTGCCCATATTGATAATCACCGGTTGTTGATATATCTGAAGTTCCTGATGGTCTATAATTATTTGTTTCAGTAGCGGTAACTCTAATATAAGGTGTATAATGAGTAACATTAACTTTATCCATAACAATCTTATATTGATATTTATATCCAGATTTTGTTGATGTTTCTGAATAACACCTTATAGTACCGCCTTGATGCCAACCTATTTGAGTAATATTAGTTTTATCTTCATTTTGTTTAAATGAAATATTTACCGGCTGATTACTATTAACCCAAAATGTTTTTGTTTTTAATTGTGGGTCTTTTGCATATACAGTGTCTATGTTATATGTATTTATTCCTACAACACAGAAACATATCAGCATTAAACCTATCATTATCTTCTTGATTAAATTAATATTATTTAATCTGCTTTTCATATCATTTCCTCCGTATTATTTCTTTTATGACATTTTTACTTGCCTATATTTAGTATCGTAAATTGGCTTACTTTTCTATTACTCATTATTAAATAATTTTGTAAAAAAATAAGAACACCTACATTTTAGTAAGTGTTCTATATTAAATATTAATTAATCCAAACAAATTACAATATTAAAAAAGCTAATAGGAATATTACTTCTTACTAGCTCTTTATTTTTAATATCTTTTCTTTTTACTATTACAATACAACCACTCTTGTAGTATCATCTCCTAATTTAAAATTATCTTTATGTATTTGATAAAGAAACACCCAAGACTTTTCTTATATTTTCTGTTATACTGTAAAAACAGAGAAAGGAAGTATTAACATGTCGCATAAAATGATACAAGGTCAAGTTGAATCTGAAAGATTAAATAAAATAAAGGAGTATAAAAAAGAAAATAATTCTATTGTCAAATTATATATATTTAATTTAGGGGCAATATTATTATTTTCATTTATTTTTCTTATGATGTCTTTAAATACAAAATTAAATAGTGATATAAAATTTTCTATTATATTAACGGTATTCTCTATAAATTTTACATTTGCTACAGAAATCAAAGATTGGAATGAATATTTTATAAATGATAAAAATATAAATAGTTCAGAAGTTAATATAATTCAAAAGTTAATATATTATATTCCAGCTTTTACTATAGTTCTATTTTTATTATGTATCTTTGGCTATTTATTTATGTTTGCTACAAATATATCTGATAATACAGCTAACGCAATAACAATAGCTGTCATTATACTATTTGCTGTATCATATACAGTTCGCTTAATATTGATAGAAAAAAGAAAATTAAATAATAAAATCAAAGCTTTGAAATAATATCATTAATTTCTTTGTTTGTTGAATACACACTATATATTATCAATCCAATACCAAATATGAGTAATGGTGAAGCTAAAATCAATATTATTATACAATTATCATTAAAATAATTTGCTATTAATATACTTAATATAGGAAATATCAATCCACTAGCAAGTAAATATATTAAAATAATATAGGAAAATTTCTTCTCTTTCATAACTTACACTCACTTTCTATACATATAATTATATTTCTTATATATTAGTATCGTAATTAATTTATATATTTTTTTATTTTACGTAAGCTAAATACATTAATATAATATCTCCAACAAACATTAAGCTAAAAAGAACAACTATAATTATCTTATTTATTAAATCATCTTTATCTATTTTCATAAATAAGTCCTTTCTTTTCTATATATATTTATTTTTCTATATATAGTATCGTAAAAAGCATATAAATTCGGGTATATTAATAAAAAAAAGAAACAGGCACATATATAGTAATATGTGCCTATCTCTCCTTTATTATTTTATGATGATGTTATTATTATTTACTGCTGATATTTAGATAAATGCCATCCATATTTAGCATAGAAATCTTCATCTGATAAATAATGTTGGTCAAACCATTCTTGTGTCATATCAGGGTCGCCACCTTTTAACATATATCTTGCAGCAGCTTCATTTCTACCTTGTATGGCATCGCTCAGTTCGTCTAACTTAGTACATTCTCCATTAGCCCAAAATCCTTTAGGATAAAACTCTGCTGCATATTTTGTATCATACTTATAATTATTTGGATTTGTCCTTATAGTTTCTCCAAAAGGACTTGTAAATGTTTTCTTTCCATCATTAGGCTCACTATTTGCAGTACTTGCACTTCCATTTGATGTATTATTAGAACTTCCATTAGAACTATTGTTATTAGAAGCTGTATTACTATTATTTCCTTTATTCTTCTTAGTACTCTTTTTATTTCCCTTATCAGATGTTGTTGTATTATCATTTCCATCTGATGTATTATCAGCTACTTCTTCCTTTTTCTCATTCACTGTTATATTACAATTAGCTCCGGTACTAAATCCATAACTATCTGTTACTTTATAGGTTATCTGATATGTACCTGGTGTATTAATATCTACCTTACTACTATCTACTTCAATACTACCTGTTATATCAGTACTTTTTCCATCTACGGCAGTAACACCACTTAAATAATCAACAGTATCACCAACTGTTACTGTTTTATCGGAAATACCATTAATACTAGGAGCATCAATAACAGATATTTTAATATCAATGTCAGATGTATTACCTGCATCATCAGTTACAGTAATAGTATTATCATAATCACCACTCTTAGTATATGTAATCTCATCATTATGCTCTAAATTACATCCACCAACAGCAATAACTGATGCACTACCACTTTCTGTACTTTCAGTATTTTCTGTTGCAGATACACTTTCTGTATTATCTGTACTTTCAGACTTAGGCTTATCTTTAAATGATGCATCAATATTACCGGATAATTCAGTAACATTAGTAATAATATCAGACATATGTAATGGATTATTAGTCTGAACAACAATATTATCAGAAACAGTAATCTTAGGAGCAACAGTATCTTTTACTTTTACCTTAATATCATAGTCTTTATCTTTATAAGAGATAGTAGCCTTATAATTACCCTCTTTAAAGAAATTAACATCTTTTGTATTAAGTTTAGCTGATTTAAGTTCGTTCTTATCTAAATCCATAAAATCAGATATTTTAATAGCATCCTCATTACCAAGCTCAATAGTAATAGATGATTTAGTAAGTTTTGTACTACCACATCCAGTCATAGAACCAACTATTAATGTAGAAGCAAGTAATGTCATAATAATTTTCTTTTTCATTGTATATGTTTTCCTTTCAAATATAACTATATTAGTTTTCATAATTTAACTGTTTATCTTTATTTCTATATCTATTATACCATATTATTAAAATAACTCGTGTAGGTTTTACAAGAATGTTTGAAATATTTTTAGTGTCATACTCACATACGATTATAGCACATATGTCCTAGTTTGTGTTAAATATTTATAAGAAAGTTAATACTTTTCTATCCTAAAAATATATAGTAGCTTTAACTATAAACTCCTTAATTGTATTAAATGAAATATTTAAACCATATGGATTAAAAGACACATCTATATCTAAAACTTCGCCTTTAGTCGGTAATTTATTATATATTTTAGTTTCATAATTATTGGTATAATCAGTACCTTTTCCATTATGATAATGAGTTGCACCATGTCCCGGATGTCTAATAGTAAAGTCTCGGCTTCTATTTTCCCATACTTTTTTATGTTCACTTAAGTCAGTTGGTTTTAAATATATTGTTTTAGCCGGGATACTCCATATTTTTAAATTCTCCATCAACTCATCCCATACTTTATTAACAAATGTATAATCAACTAAAATATAATCATAAGATTTATTTTTTATAGCTGTATAAATATCGCTATAAAATAACTGTTTTGCTAAATTACTTTGATGCTCTCTTTGTTTTGCGGAATCAAATCCAAATTTATCCCACATTTCTTCTTTGTATGTATCTAATGCAAAATACCCACAATTTGGTATATCATTTTGAAGTTGTTTACATAATGTCGTCTTTCCTAAACATGTCATTCCTTGTACAATAATTATTTTCATTTATTTTTCTCCTTTGACAAAATTACTATTGTTTACGAGTTGTATGGATTTATGTCTATAATATAGACCTCTAATAAAGAAATCTATTCCACTACCCAATGCAAATCCGTATATTCCTATTGGTGTTACAATACTTATTATTGCTATTGGTATTCTCACAAAAATACCAAATAATCCTCCTAGTCTTAGACATTCAGTAGCTTCACAACTCGTCAAAAAGCCTCTATGATTTTCATATAGTTGTAACAAAATACATTGTGAATTATATAAAAGTGTAATTAATAGAGCTGATTTAAAACTAACGATACCCTTCATAGGAAATACCATTAATATTGCAATCACATAGCATACCAAAACTGTAGGAATAAATATCTGCTTACTTATTTTTTTACACATTTCATATTTATCTTTAAGATTATAAATAATCTTTAATTTAATGATTTGGTATGTATAACACGAATTTGTACATTCCTCTAAGCTGGTTGCTATAGCATATCCAATACTATGTAGTGCATACATATCAGTACTTAAGTGACTTGCACAAATATTAAAGCCAATAGTTGCTACTTTTCCAAGTACTCTATCTATGACAATATCTCTTGCGCATTTAATACATTCTTTAAGTCTTTTAAAAGTAGGCTTTGACCATTTAAATTTACAGAATATTAAATAATATATCACTGTAATTGCATCCGCAATTCCTGTTGTTATTACGAGATGATAACACTCCCCGTGCAAAGCAATAACTATAGCATCAGCAACAATCATAGTCGAATAAAATATAATATTAGATATAATGATATGTTTATTTTGACAAGATAAAGCTATATACGTTCTAAAAAATGTTTCTAGTTTTCCAAATATTAAGCAAATACCTTTACAAAGTAAACACATAGCAAGTAAATCATATTGAGTATCTGTAAGACTGTATATATGAGATAATGGAACCCTAAATACGATAAGAATAAAGCTGCATATCAATGTGATAGTGACTTGAAGAGTAAAACATTCCGACTCATATTTAAGTTTAACTCGATATGCATATTCTCCTACCGTACATAACGCACTAAAACACCAATATAAGACAGTAAATGCAGACATAACACAAATACTATCCAAACTTATTTGATTTCCGAAAGCAGAATCTACTAAATCAAGAATAGCTATTGAAGCTCCAGTAAATAAAAATATTAAAAATTGTTTCATAATGCTCCTCTAATATAATCCTTTATAATTAGTATCGTATTTGAGAGCAATTTTCGATTATTTTTATATATAAACATTTAAAAAGAGCCAATAGTGTTTACTATCAGCTCTAAATATTTATGCCTAAAAATTAAGTAATTCTTTATCGCATTCTTGTTCTTTTTCAAGTTCTATTGTTTTTGTTAAATCAGTAACCATATCTTCAATATTGTAATCTTCATGGCTGTATAAATAATTACTTAATTTATTAAATGAATATAAATCAACAATTTCATTACTTGGTATTTCAGTTTCAAAATGAATTTGCTTGTATAAATATCCTACCCAATAGCAATTATCTCTTGAAGTATATGAATTATCCGATTTAATTGGATGTATTTCATGCTCTATTACTTCCATACTTACTTTTGCATTTTGATATTGCCATGTTGAATATATTCCATCCATATATTTTTTACAAAATTCCGATTTCATAAAATTATGTGTAAAATCATTCATATCATAATGACAATTATACGCTTCAACAAAAATATCTCCAAAAAAATTAGCTATTATTTCTTTAGACCTCTTTGATGTTTCAGCAAACATATTATTAGTTGTATAACTCAATCTCATCATCTCCCTTATCATGTATTGTATCTGGAAATTTAATATTTTTAAATTTATCCGTATCTATATTATCTTTGTTATATATTATACTATTTTCTCTAGCTTCTTTAAAGATTTCAGATAAATATTTTCCTTTACGTTCAATATTATACTCATTTCTCTTTTCATCATAATAATCATTTCTTTCATTATGATTTAATCTAGTTGACTCTAATGATTTTTTGCGTTCATCTTTTGTAATAGCATTTTCTGATAATATTTGTAGTTTATCACATGCCTCTTGCGACTTCGCAACCACCTGTACTCCAAGATTAAAACAATCAATTAATTGCATAAATGTATAATCAGTTATATTATTTTTGTTAAAGTCATCTATACACGCATTAAAAGTATCATCCGCTATAGCTCCAATAATATATTGTTTATTATCTGCTAAATGAGCATAATAATTATAAAAATTAGTACCTTTTATATCTTCTAAATATCCCCTATTATATAACACAAAATAAGTCCAATCTTCTTTTCCTAATACTAAGGTATTTTCATTTGTTATTAAATCTTTTGGAATAGTAATCTCATACATATAAGGTTTAGCTTCATTATTTACAATACCTAAACATTGCTTATAATTGGTTCCCATATAAAACCCTAATCCAAAATCAGTTTTACTTCTTGATAATATTTGGTTATCGTCAGATACATACCCTATTTTTATTGGTCCATCTAATCCTCTTTTTGAACCATGATATATAACTGGTTGCTTTATAAAATCATTCATATTTTCCATATTACTCATTATCCTCTTTTTCATCATTGAATATATATGATACCATTTCTGTTTGTATTATATCTTTTTGTAGTGATACTAGTCTACTTAAAAATATTATATCTGTTGTAAATGCAGCAAACTCATCTTCAAATAATAATCCTGATAATTGACTATTTTCTGTAGCATATTTACCATCAATTCTATTTTTTAATTTTAAAACTATATCTTTAAATTCATCAAATTGGTTTTCTTCAGCTAAAGTCAACCAATTATTAATATAGTCATCTGCATCTTTCTGGTCTTTAAAATTAAATATATAGAGTCTATCATTTCTGCTTCTACGTGGTTTTATCTCAATATACATATTTTTCTCCTTATTTACAAAATACTATAGTTTCATATATAGTATCGTAAATGTAAAAGAAATTCTAAAATAATTAATGTTATTATTTTTATAAAATATTTAAAACAAGTATGTATATTTTAGCTTAACACAAAAAAGCCACCTCATACGGTAGCTTTAATGGTATAGGGTTCGTTGCCGATTGTATTTTTCTCCATACTTAGCTTTTGATTAATCCAACGATTGTCTCTTGTGCAAGCACAAAACGTAGTTGGCATCTCCCAATCCCTATTTATATATTATTATATAAATATTATTTCTGTCAATATTTAATTACGCTTGTAAATAAATTATTTATAATTGTATTATATGTTATTTCATCACAATTTTCTCTAACATTAATATAATTTTTTCTTGCAATATCATCTTCTGGTATTGTAACAATAATCATATCGAATATTCTATGATTTTTGTTATCTTTTAAATATGACATCTGTAGAAACTTATTAACTGTTTCCATATTTTGATATGGTTCATCTATATGTTCAAATACATATACCATAATTGAAAATAATAATTGCTTTTCAGGAACATATATATATTCCGCTTTTCTTTCTACCTTATTATTTACATAGTTTTTTATATCCTCTATGGACATAAAATTTTTAAATACACTATTTTCTTCTAAGTTTCTCATATACTTATTCCCCATATTGCTTAAAAATCTAATGTTATTTAAATTAAAATTATATATTTCTTATTTATATTATAGCATATGGACTTTATAAATCATGTATCAAAATCCTTATAAAATAAAGGTATAGTTATTAACTATACCTTTTATTTGTAATTTATCCTAATTCATGTTCAACAATATCATCTAAAGATTCTGAAAAGTGGCAATTATCTATAGCTTTATCCCATTCAGTATATAATTTATCTTCTATTGATGAGACAAACTCATGAAGTCCTATTTCTTTTTCTAAGTTTTTATATTCTAAATATTCTAAATTATAATCTTTAAAATTAATGAGTTTGTATAATTTATCAAAATCATAAGTAACTTGTTTATCTTGTGCTGCAAAATTAATAGTAAAACTATTTTCTGAATTTTTGCTAATTACCGGATTAAGATAAGGAAAGTCTGCATTAAAATCAGTATTATATTCATTTATTTTTTCATTTATCTTAGGAATAACAACATACATTATATGTAATGTAGTATCTAAAATTCTCTGTGGCATTACATATTTTTCTGAATACATATCATTATTCTTTTCTCGAAATTCATTTATTTTTTCTTCAAATTCTTTTTTAACTGATTTTGTGCAATAATTATTATTTATATCATTTATCCATTCTTCATCTAAACTATAATTAATATTATCGACAAATTTATAAAGTTTTAATTCATTAACCTTTTTAGATACATATTCATCTAAAGATTTTCCCTCTAATTGAGAAATTTGCTTTCCTAATTCATCAAAATCGTATATGAATTTTTTGTTTTGTAATGGGAAGTTAATGCTAAAACAATTCTGCGATTCTTGTTTTATCATAGGATATAATTTTGCAAAATGCTTATTAAAAGAATCATTATAAGCATTAATTCCACTATTTATCCAAGGTATATTTTTATTTAATACTTGAGGAATTTTTCTAAGTTCCGTAAATATTTTAGTTCCTTTTATACCGTTTTCTTCTTTTAAAAAATCATTTAATGATTCAAAAAATAATTCTTTGTCATTATTTTTAATATTACTTTCCATTTTAATACCTTTCTCTATTTACCTATAGTAATCTTCTTTTGAAAAATCTATAGCTTTATCTCGTTCTGTATATAGTTCATCCTCTATTGATGTAACAAACTCATAGAGTCCTAATTCTTTTGCCATATCTGATTCTAAATCATAGTTGCCTTTAAAATTAACAAGTTTATTATATATTTCATCAAAATCGTATGTAACTTGTTTATTTTGCGCTGTAAAATTAATAGTAAAACTATTTTGTGAGTTTTTATTAACTATTGGAGTAACAGGTAAAAATTGTCCATCAAAATCATTATTATATTCATCTATCTTGTCATTTAAATTAGGTATAACAACATTCATTATATGTGGTACTGCTTGTAAACTGTTACGAAAAAATACATGATTCTTTAACAACATATCTTCGTTTTCTTTTAAAAACTCATTTAATTTTGTTTCAAATTCTTTCTTTTCTTTATGTCCTACTATAACCATTAACATATCATTATCTTTAACATTATTTTCCATTATAATATCTCCTATTATCTATAGTAATCTTCTACTATATCCATTAATATATCATTTTCTGCTTTTAAACTATATATAAAATTATCAAATGTTGATATATCATAATCGACATATGTACCGCAACAATCAGTCTGATGCTCATGCATATCTTTTATAACATAATCATTAAAAACATTTTTTAATTTATCATCAATCTCTATATTAAATTGATAATTTTTTAATATATTCCACATTTTTTCATTATCAGTTTTATCAATCTGTAAATAATATGGTCCATAATTATTTAAAAAATCATAGTGGAGAATCATATCATAATTTCCTTTAGTAAAATCATCCAAGCTTATTTTATTTAAATGAATACTATTATAATCATCTACTAATTTCTTAAATCCATCATTATTTAATTTGCATAAAACAGAAACGCTATTACTATAAACTCCAACTCTTATTTGTCCAAAAAGTTTATCTACATCTTTTATAGATATATCTACCTTATCTTTCATACTTTACCTTTCTATTTCATCTGCATCTAATTCATGTTCTTCTTTAAAATTTTCAAATGCTGTTTTTAACTCTTCGTAGCATTTTTTATTATTATCTAAGGATTCTTTAATCTGTGATAAAGGTTGTTTCTCAAAATCAATTAATACTGGATTTAATTCAGATTCATCTTTTTCATCAAATTTTATATCACTATTTTTATTATATTCCGCTATTTCAGTACTTAATGAATAAGTATCATTTAACAGTTCGGAACATTTTTTCTTAGCGTTAGATAATTCGTTACAATAATTTGATAATTTATTATTAGCCATATGAATTTGTTCAGAAGTAAATAGACTAATTGGAATTTCTATTTTTTTATAGTTATCATAAGAAACATCTAAGCTTCTTTCAAAATATGATGGCATTTCAATATCACAAGTCTTTAATAATGTTTTCATGGTTGTTAAAGTATTAATAAGATGGTTAATCTCATGTGCTACATCATATAGGTTATTTAATTCAAAACTCTTATAGAAAATATCTTTATCTACTGTAATACCAACTTCTTTTGCTGCTTTTAAACTATATTCGTTTAAATGATTACTTAAATATGTAGCATAATTGACTGCTGCATCAGGAACCTCATATCTTTTATCTTCATTTAAAATTAAAGGATAAGGAGCTTTCGCTATTTTACTCCACTCTTTATAAAAACCATATATATCACTATTTAAAATATCTTTATCATTTGCAAGATTATTATAATCTTTATCAAATATTAATGTTTCTGCTTTCTCAAATGTTTTGCAATATGTATGATAAGGTTCTAATCCAACCACAATATATGTTTTTGAGTAATTATATGCCTTTTCAAATTCTTTACAATTATTTTGGAACTCTTTTCTTGCATCAGTTTCAATTTGAACATTATCTTTTATAATATTAGATAACTTATCGCATTGATTCAGTGCATTTTCATAATCTTCATTTAAGTTTTCTACTAATTCAAATAATTTTTTATCCATTAATTTTCTCCATTTTTAAAAAGCATTATTATACTTTTTCTTTTCATATATAGTATCGTAATTTAATTTATTTTTCGGTCATTAAATGTATGAAAAGACAAAAAAGTGCAGATTTTGGTCAAATATTAAAAAAGAGAGCAAGTTATCTCACTCTCTTTCTACATTATTATCAATTTCAAATATCTTATCTTTATTTGCGTCAGTATTTAAGCGATTAAATTCAGGAAAATCTATATTAATATTGTTCATAGGAGCTTTCAAAAAATCAGACATGTTTTTATATACTACATTATCATCATTTGTTAAATTTCCCCCATTATACAAAACATATTTTCCTACAATGTTATAACCAGTATCTAAATTATAAAAATCGCACAATTCTTTATTATTTAGCCATTTTTTCTGTTTCTCAATAGCTTTATCACTCCTTTTTACTTCAAGAGCAATTGCTTTTTTATTAACCTTGTTTTCAAGAACTATATCAAATTCTCCAGCTAATGCATTTGGATTATATTTATTAACATTAATACCTATATCCATTCTATAATAGTCTTGTAAATCAGTAATGCAGATATTTTCTAGTAAGTGACCTTCTATGTCCTGCATTATTTTCTCACAAATCATTTCAATATCTTTTTTAGAAAAATTGTTTTTTAATATTGGATTTTCTTTTATTGTTTCAACAATAGCTTTGATATGACAATATCTCATTCCTGGTTGAATTAAATAAAAAGTATCATCTTGTTTTTTTATTACATCAAGCTTTAATAAATTATATTTAATACCTCTAGCTAAATCATCATTTATATCTGTATCGTGTTCATCTTTGATTAACAATGCATCTCTTATTTTTTCTCGTAAACTTTCATCTTTAAATATTTTTGCATCAGGAATATCTTCTCTTTCTTCTTCTGGTAATAACAAATTTGTTTTAGCTTTTACTTCATACATCTGCCTTACAGATGATATTTCAGAAGCTTTAAATTTATCAGATAATACTTTTGTGATAAATTTTATATCTTCTTTCCTAATTATTCTGTTAATAAATGAAGTCATATCTGAAGAACTGATATTATCAAAGATTGATGTTTCATTTTCGTCTTTCCAATATTTATAAGTGTGTAATATATTTTTTGATATAGATGTATTTGTATATTCATTTGTTTTTTCTTCGTTATAAAAAACATTTTCATCAGATAAGGTTCCACCATACCTCATATATGTGAAAATATCTTTATCTAACAGATAATTGTATTCATAAAAAGGAATATATGTTGTATGCAACATAGTTATCCTATCATATAATTCATCTGATGCTGCAATATTAAACCCTAAAGAATCTGTTCCAGACATAATTACTTTTCTATTTTTATTTATAAAATTATCCGATAGACAACTAGAAAATCTGATAAAATCTTTTATTTTAGTAATTTCATCTATAAAAAAATAATTACTATTATCTTTACTTAAATATTTAAATAAATCATCAATAGTATCTTTCCCACTGCATTGTATAAAGGTACATTTATCAAAATTATTTAATTCCTGAATAGCTTGATACATCAGTGTTGTCTTACCTGTTCGTCTAAGTCCATACAATGCAACAAGCTTTTCTTTATGGCTTTTAATTTCTGACATCATATCAGAAAAAACAAATCTCTTTTTAAAATCCACAAAATTTTTATCTTTGAGATATTCTTTTAAATCATTACCTTTAATAATATTCATACCTTTATTTCTCCTTAAATATGATATTATTAATTATATCATATTTTGCCTAAAGCTGATATACATATACTTGTAAATGTTTTATTACTTACATGTCTTTTTGCATTTAAATATACAATACGAACTAAATCTTCTTCTGGTAAAGTATCTATAAAGCTATCAAACTTATTTCTTTGTTCTGTATTATCTTCATCCTCTACGGAATCTAACATATAAGATATACATGTTCTTACTCCATCAATATTTTTATCTCCAATGCTGCCATATTCATAAACATATAGAAATGCAGCATATAAAATATCATGTTCTACACATTTATATATAGGTTCTGTATCTATGCCATTATCACATAATTTATCCACATACTTTTTTATGTCATTTGCACTGTAAAATGTATCAAATATATTTACTAATTTTTCCATACTATTTATATTTTCCTTATACTAAATTATCTTATATAATAAGTATCGAGTTTTAGAGTAAATTTCGGATATAAAAAAGAGAGAAAATTGTTAGTTTTCTCTCTAATTTTTAATACTAATACCATACTGCTACTGTCTGTTGTGGTATTTTATTGTTTTCTTCGTATTCTTTATATATTCGATAGGCTGCATGACTTACATAAACATCTTTTTTTCTTGTTGTAGATAGAATTTTTTTATGAATAGGGTCTAGCTCCAAAATCAACAACTCTCCATCTAAAGATGAAGAGTTTATTAAGGATATTACATATCCTTAATTGAGCCTTTATATTTAAAAGCACTATTCTAAAGAATATCGGTTTTAAATAACAGTTACAAATTTTTCATTAAGATTTCTTTCGGGAATACATTCTATTTTTACAACACCATCTTCAATTTTGATTAAGTTAATCTCTACCATAATCTTCTGCATCCACTTCAATATTTTCAGCTTCTATATCTGTATCAATATTCTTTAGCTTTTGTTCTAATCCAATATCATTTTCTTTAAATATTGGAAATTTATCTAATGATTGTTCTGTAAAATAAGCTTCTATAATTATCTCTTTACTATTATTATGTAAATGATTTTCTATATCTAGTCCATATTTACATATATTCATTAATTGTTGTAATGAAATTTTCTCCATAGTCTCATCATATTTATTTACATAAGTTATATCTCTAATAATTTGATTATCAATATTATACTGATATATTGAAAATTTATTACCATTATCAAATTTTAAAGTCAGTTGATATATGTCATTGGCATCTTTATTTTGTATAGTATCGAAATATTTATATGTAAAACGAACCAGTCTTTTGAAAGATGACACTAATTCTTTTGTTTGTTTTTCATTTAACTTATTTTCAATATTAATCTTCATAACTAGCACTCATTTCATTTAGTGTATCAGTTATCCAATCTATTAATTCAATATCTTCTCTTTCTTTACATAATCTCATTGCGTTTTCAATATCATTGGCATTATCTATTTCTATTTCAAAATATCTATGAATTAATCCACATATAAAATCTTCGTAATTAATTATAGGTTTATGTGCTTTTGCTCTCATTATGGCCAACTTAGAATAAGTACCATAATTATATGTACCAATTGTTTTTCCTTTTAAGATTAAATCTTTTCTTTCATTACTATTTATATTTAATTTTTTCTTTTCAAATATCATTTGCATATAGAAAAATCTCCTTTTTATATAAATGAATATTAATATTTCTTTATATATATTATAGCATATTTATGTTATAATTCGTGTCTTTTTCAATCATATCAATAATATCTTTTTTATAATTATTCCATGCATTAACTGTATTTATATTAAATTTTTTATAATATACAGATGCTAAACATCCGGCTATTGCTGCACATGTGTCTGCATCCATACTTGTCATAATTGCTTTAGTGATACAATCTTCATAATTATCACTTTCATAGAAACATCTTATAGCAAGTGGTACTGTGTGCATACATGTTACAGAATATATAGTTGAAATACGTTTTCTTATCTTTTCATATTCATCTAATGTTAATGTTGGAGATAAAATATCTTCATCAGAATAATATTTACAAGCATAATTTAAAATATCATCTTTATCAAATCCATTTATTAATAAATGAGTACAAACAGCTATAATTACAGCTCCTTTAATTCCTTCCGGATGATTATGTGTTACACTTGCACTCTTTATTGCTTCATTTACAACATCATCAATATTATCTAAAATAGCTATTGGTCCTACTCTCATAGCACTACCATTTCCATAGCTGTTATAAGCAGTAGCTTTTTTATCTATACACCATCTTTTAAATGCAGTACCATACCCTACATTAGGATATTTATTAAACATTTCCCTATAGCTATATTCGTAAGAAGAAGTATTTAAGGCATTAAATGTTGCTATTGTCATTACTGTATCATCTGTATAATATTCATCATTATGATACATTGTTTCAATGATTTTTTTATAATTATTTCTTTCATCTGAAAATCTACCCTCATAAATACTGCCAGCTATATCGCCAAGACTTACTCCTTTAATAATTAATGATATAGCAGTATCTTTATCAATTTTATTCATATATTCAGTTTTCATATTAGGAATATATGTCTTAGGATTTAACCAATCATATTCCTTTTTTATAACAACTTTTTCTGTATTATTTTCTATAATTATTTTATCGTTTTTATTTTGTTTCTTAAATTTATTAAAATTCAAAAACATATTGTTTTTCTCCTATGTATAGTAAAAAAAGAGTAGAGAAATAAATCTCTACTCTTGCATATAAATTCTATTTCTCGTGTAATTATTTTTAAATATTAAAGTTTTTATCTGCATTTAAATCAATGGCATCTTTACATTTATATACCATGTTAAGCATATCCATCATATCTTTAACAGATTGCTCTAATGACATTTTCTTTGCCTTTTTTGTTTCATCTGGCATATCAAGTTTTTTACCATTCTTAAATGCAAATGTTAAATATCCATTATGCACAAATAACCCATAAGAACCATATAATTCTTTAATTTTAAGTAAATTTTCCATTACAAGAGGACTTAATACATAAAATCCTTGTGATTGTTCTTCTGATGTTACTTGAAAACTTTTATTAAATTCTTCATTCTCTGTATCTATTGTATCTTTTATTTTTCTATATCCATTACATGTTTCTTTTCCAAGAATCTTTCCAGATGTATAAAGACTTACATTACTTGTTGTATTTAATTTTGTTTTTAATGTAATTATAGTTCCTTTAAAATCTGTTGTTGTAGTTGTATGGCCATCACTATCACGATGTCTTGAGGTTGCTTCAGCATTAAAAAAGATAAATCCATCATCATTCGTAGAAAGTGTATTTATTACTGTATCTATTTCAAAAGTACTGTTAAAACTAGGCATAATATAATTAGTTACAAACCAATTTCCTAAGTCTTGAGCATTTTTATATTTATAATCAGGATAAGATTTTATATCTTTTGATACTTTTACATTACTATCAATCTGTTCTACTATAGGCAATACACAGCTATTTAAATATTCTTCTTCTACATCATCTGTTATTCCTAAAGCATCTTTTACTTTAAAATATTTAATAATACTAGGTATGGCTATTAATAAAGCAATTCCTATGAATGTTAAGGCAAAACCTAATGAATTTAAATTATTAAGCCCTGTAATTGCCAAAAATGCTGCAACTGCCAAAAAACCATATAAACGACTAGTCGCAATTACTAATTTTTTTCCCTTATCATATTGTTCTTCCATCTCCGGAGTAATTTTTATTTCTTTTGTTAAATCATATCTCATTTATTTTCCCCTATTCCATTATATCTTTAAATTTATATGCAATTTCTATTATTTTATATATACTATGTAAATAATCATTAGGGTCTACATATTCTTTATTAAATTTTGTTAAATATGTATTGTTTATATTTAATCCTATTATCATATAGTTATTATGTATATATATTCCAAAATTGTTATATTCAGATTTAATTTTTAACAATTTCTCTTTTACTTGTCCATTTATTAATTGTTCTGTACTAATTTTATCATCACTGAAAATAATAAAATTCTTATCAAAATCTGTTACTTCTTCATTAATAACATTATTTGCTTTAACATATCTATCAATTTCTCTATGATTATATGCATTGATTCTAGTTGTGTATAAACTTATATCTGTGTTTATATTATTATTTATTTTTACAGCAAATATAGGACCTTGAAATGATATAAATGTATCTTTTTGTTCTATATAAGTACCCTCTCCATTAATCAGATAAATACCTTCATCATTATTTGTGAGTGTATCTATACATAATTCTATTTTGAAATTATCGCTTTTTGGTATAATTCCTTTTTGATATAAGAAATCACCTAATTTATTATCAATAATATAAGGAAAGGATTCATTGAGTTCTGATTGTTTGAATTGTGCTATTAATGAACCATAATTTATATCACTTAAATCCTCTTTATTTTTATCATCATATATATAACTTGGTGATACTTCTCCATATATAGGGAAAATATTAGGATATTTATAAATTAATGCATTATTATCAATTCTTTTAATTATCGGAATTAATATTTCATTAAAATAAATATCTGTAGTATTTGTTAATTTTACCGGTTCTTCATCTATTTTATTAATTTTATTTTTAACAAATTTAAACACAGTTTTAGCTGATGGCAATATTCCAGCACTTTTATTTGCTTCAACTATTTGCTGTCTGGCTTTATTTATTCTATTAAATTCATCAATTGATAAAATATCTTTTTTATCTAAAGCATATTTAAAATTATTTTCCATAAATATTTTATCCTTCTTTAAATATTTTCCTGAAATCATTAGTTATTTCATAAAGTTGATAAATATTATTCATATATTCATCAAATGATAATGGTTCTAATGTTTTACAAACTATTATTTCTTTATCTAACAAATATTTGCCATTATTTACCCCTACATACATACAATTTTTATAAATATATATTCCAAATGTATTATATTTTTCTTTTAATTTTAGTAAATATTCTATACATAATGGTGTAAGTATATAAAATGTATTAATCTTATCCTCTGATATAACATCAAAATTTTGATTAAAGATTTCATTTTCAGTATTTATTATATCTTTATCTTTTTTATAACCATTATTTATTTCCTGATTAAGTATATTTTTTGTTGTATAAATATTTACAGCATTATCAAATTGTACAGGAATTTGTATTGCAAAAATTATTCCCTTAAATTCTGTAATAATATGATTATCTCCGTGATAAGAATTTGCTGTCGCATTAGTAAACCAAAAACCATTATCACTTAGTAAGGTATTTATATGTAAGCTCATATAAAATTTAAAATTAAATTTAGGAATAATTCTATTATTAACAAGCCATTTTCCAAAAGTATTATCATATATATATGGCGATAATGTATTATATAAGTTTTGATATTCCATGTTTTTATATAATAAATGCGGATTATCAGCTATTTTGCCAATTACATCTTCATCTTTATTCGTTAAATTTAATTTTCCATATAAAGGAGCTTGATTTGGAAAATTATCTACTATAGTATTTTTATCAAACTCTGTTATTATTGGTTTTAATATTTCATTTAGATATAACTCATTCGTATCAATAATATCTGATTTTTTTGCCTTTTTATTATAAATTAAAATGCATATAATAATTATAATTGGCAAAGAAAATAATAATATTATTCCTATAGAGGATGTCATCTCTTCTATAATTAATGGCAATAAATTTATAAGTCCTAACCATATTAAAAATGCTACAATAATAGGACCTAAAGCTACAGTATGTTTATTAGTATTAAATATTTTTAATACAGCGTTATTATATTTTTCTTTAGTATTTAGACTAATAGTTTTCATAATATTTTTTAAAATTCAATATTAATATCTTTCATACTCTCAATATTTTCTTCTTTTATGAAATTCATTTTCTGCTGTCCTTTAGAACTAGCTACTATAGAACTTGGAAATGATACTATGATATTATTTAAGCTTGTTACATTTGCATTAAAAGCTCTTTTTGATGCTGCAAATTGAGCATTTTCTTCTGATAACTGATGCTGTAAATTGCCAAATAATTCTCCTGATTTAAGCTCCGGATATGCTTCTCCTAATGCTAAAAGATTTGACATAGCCTTATTCTGACTATTTACCGCTTCATTAATTTCATCTACTGACATACCAGTATTAATTGCTCTTAAATTTGTAAAAATTTCATTCTCATGCTTTACAAATCCTTTTGCAACATTCAATGATTGAGTTATAACATCATATCTTTTCTTGAGCTGTATCTCAATACCAGACTGTGATTCATCAATCTTTACCTTAATTCTATTAATCTTATTAGATGTTGAAATCCACCAAAAGACTAAAATTACTGCTACTACTATTACTGCAATTATTGCTATCATATTTTTTCTCCTTATTAATAAAAAAATAGTAGAGACAAGATATTATCTCTACTATTAGTATCGTAATATTTATATTTTTTCGAGTATTAATTATAAAAAACTTATAGTTAATTTTATTATTCCGTATAACAAATTAAAAAGATGATATTTTATACATCCAGATGAATCTTCAGCCTATGTCTCTCACATCTACAGTCTTTAGTATTGTTCTTTACGAAATACATTTTTACATCAGATTTACCTTTCTTTTTGAAATTAGGAAAAGCGCTTTGATGTTTAAAAAATCTTGTAAATGCAGTACATCCATCTTCAATAGACTTTTTTACAGCTTTTGAATATGCTTCTTTAATCCATATTTTATCAGGATTATTAGGAATATACTCATTATTAAGCCATACGCTGAAACTCTTGCCAGTCATAAACTTTTCACCGTTATCATATAAAGTTTTGTTGTGACCGAGATAGAAGTTATAGACGTACCTACAAGTGCCAATAGTCTTGTTAATCTTGATTTTTTGCTCAATCGTCGGATTTATTTCCGTCTTGAAGCTCTTTAGCAATTTCCTCATCCCTTTCTATTTGTTTTTTATACTTACGAAGTCCATACAACCTGCAAGAGAACACATTAAGTATAGAAACAATATCCTGTACGAGTTCTTCCTGTGGTGATAGTTCTTCGTTGTTCACTACCACAATGCTTGTATTAAACTTCATACAGAATTTTTCAAACCAATCGTAACCAAATCTGATAAATCTATCTTTATGAGTTACTATTATGGTTTTTATTTTCTGTTCCATTACTTCATTTAATAATTCATTCCACTTTTTACGATTGTAATTAAGACCACTTCCATAATCCTCAATACACTGGTCTATAATAATACCTTTAGCATTACAAAACTGTCGCAAAAATGCAACTTGATTCTGTAAATCATCTTTTTGATTTCTTGTAGACACTCTGGCATAAATAACTACCTGACGTTTATCATTTTCAATATTTATGCCTTTGAATTGAAGGTACTGGTCATAGGTATAATAACGCCTATCAGTTGGAGTTCGATTTGCCTTTAAAGTTCCTTCTCTGTCCCAGCGTTGCAATGTCTTAACAGACACACCTAACAGTTCAGCAAAATCTTTTGGCTTATAATTTGTGATATTTGATGTATTCATAATAATTTACTCCTTTGAGTATATTTAAACACATTTAATCACATTTGACAATATATTCAATTACTTATTTTCTCCTCCTTTTTATAAAATCTTTTAACATTATAAGTATTGCCAAATGAGTATATTTTATCAATTGAATTACTTATAAATTTCACATACTCATAGCTATCCATAAGAATAGTTATAATAATGGCTGTTTTCGATAAAACTAAGCTTAATCCACTTAATAATCTCATTTCTTTAAATGCAACGGCTGATGAAGATGATTTATTTTCAAATCCAGAAAAAACATTTATATCTTCAAATACTCCATCATCAAATACAAGCATTGTATTTTTCTTATTTAATATCTTATGATTTTTATTTAAAAATTCTATAACATAATCTATATAATAATTATGTTCTACAGAACTTAAGCTATTATATATGATATATTTTTTTCTTTTAGAAATTTTTAAATCACATAAATCTTTTATATCAACTAATTCAAACTTATAAATCATATTTTTCATACTAGCTTTTGATGAGAGTAATATATTTTTACTAACTCCATCAAATATAATTGTTATTCCTTTATTCTTTAACGCTTTCTGAAAAGCCTGATAAGATTTACCTGTTCCTGTTTCTCCAACATATATATCTTTTATATTTTTAATCAATTTCTTACCATTCCTTTTTAATATATTTTTTATATCACTATAATACCATATTAATAGTATATTTCGTGTAATTAAAAGGGAGCAACGCAGTAAAACGATGCCCCTTTCTTTGCAAAGGTATAGCTAATAACTATATCCTTAATAATTATTCTGTTGCTGTAGTATCATTAACTTCACTGCCATCTATTGTTTCTGCTGCATAAGTTCCATCATCTTGTGAAAAATCTTCATCAATACTTTCAGTTCCTTCTTCTGAATCAGTAGTCTTTGATGTTTCAGCATTATTTATCTCTAAATATGTCTGTGGTAAATAATACATAAGTCCAAATGTTGTAGTCATCATATTTTGTGTTAATACTGGACTAAATGTATCATAATCAGTATCACCATAAGAATCAATTCCATCAAGACTAATATCTTTTAAATATTCAACATCACAATTAATTGTTATTTTTTTATCATCTCTTGTTATATTTGTAATGAATTTTTCAGGAAGTTTTGTCTCAGTATTGATATAACAAGTATATATTGCACTCACCATTGATTCTGCTTTTGTATCACTTTCAGTTTCATCATTTGATACTGTTACTGTATTTCTTCCATTATCAGTTGTAATTACATCATACTTTTTATCAGCATCCTCTACTGTTTCCTTATACACATAAGCATCACTCGTACTATATAATCCTAAAGAACTTAATGCATCTGATAAACTGCTAAATGTTTCAGAAGTAGTAGTTACTGATGCATCACTATCTGTACCTTTTTCTTTTATCGCTTTATTAATATCATCTACACTCATTTTATAAGCGACATTATTTGAATTATCTGTAGATTTTTGTGATACATACATAACATCATCAATAACACTAAATAAACTACTTGAATTATCTTCTGTAGTTAAATTAAATATCATATTTTTACTTTTATCTGTGATTGGAACAGTAATTTTTTCAATATTATTAGATACGTCTGCCGTTGTTTTATCACTTGTTTCTGTAGTTTCTTCCGTATCAGCTTCACTATTACTACTGATTGAATATGTAAGACTGACGTAATTTGTGTCTTTATCTACACTTTCATCTACATTTTCAAAATAATTTTCATATTTTTTTGTCATTTTATCAGTTTTAGAAGTATCTGTTTCATCATCTTTACTTCTACCACCACAGCCTGATAAAGTACCCATTAACATTGCACTAATTAGCATTAAACTGATTACTTTCTTTTTCATAAACAAAATTACCTTTTACCTTTCGTAAATTATTTCCTATATATAAGTATCGTAAATCAGTTTGGTTTTCGGACATAAATATTTAAAAGCACAAAAATTTATAGCAGTTCTTTTAAAATTCTGCAAACCCCATATATATTGTATAAATATTTATATCAAAATAAGAAAGGATGAAAAAATTATGAAGAAATTAATTTACAGTACATTCGCACAATCAATTAAATATTTAAAGGAAAAAGATAAAATATGGTATGTAGAGACTATAATATCTGCATTTTTATCAAAATTCGGAATTAATAACTTTATTATAAGACTATTATTTAATGTTATTATATTACAGATATTAGAATTACTTAAATTATACTGTAAAGAAGAAGAAATGTTTTTATATGCAAAAAATAATAAGAGGACTAAAAAATAGTCCTCTTATTCAAATATTTACACAGTAAATCTATTTAAGTCATTTACTAAATCAATAGAAATATTATGCATTTTATTACAATTTTCATTTACTGTATTCATTAATGCAGTAAGTTCTTCACTACTTGCTGTTACCTCTTCTGTAGCGGCAGCAGTATTTTCAGCAGATTTTTCTACATCATCTATTTGATTTACAACATTATCCATTGTATCAGCCATACTATTTGTTAGATTTGTAATCTCATTTATTTTTGATTTAGTATTAGTTATTCCATCACTTAATATATTAAATGAATCTATAACATTACTTATTTCTTTTACATTATTATCATTAGTAGTTACTACTAAATTAATACTATTTGTACATTCATCAAAACTAGATGTTAAATTATTGATTATATCTTTAATATTATTTAATTCATTAGATGTATTTTCAGCTAATACTTTAATATTTCCCGCAACAACCGAGAAACCTCGTCCTGCTTCTCCGGCTCTTGCTGCTTCAATAGATGCATTTAAAGCTAATAAATTTGTCTGGGATGCAATTTCTTCTATTGCATTTAATATATTAGACATTTTCTCAATTGCTTTATTTGTATCATTAATCTTATTTGATATTTCTGAAATATTTGTAGTCATTTCATTGCTACTATTTGACATAGACTGAACTTTATCTTTCATATTATGTGAGTTATTATCTAAATCATTAATATATGAATTTACATCAGTAACAACATTATTTATCTGATTTGAATTATTATGCATTAAATTCATATTATTTACTACTTCATTGACAGCATTTGCCTGAGTTGTAGCATCACCCGCTATTCCCTCTATTGCTGTAGCTATCTGTGTTGTAGCATCTAATGCAGAATTTGTCATTTCATTTATATTATCACTATTTTTATTTACATCACAGGCTGTGTCTTTTGCTTTTGTTATACTATTTTTAAATGAATTAATTGTTTCATTTGTATTATTTACTATGACACTTAATTCATCATTTCGCTTTAATAATTTTTCATTATCAATTTGTCCAGTTAAATTACCATTAGCAATATCTTCAAGTTTTTCCTTTACAATATTTATAACATTACATATTTTCTTAATAAGAATATATGATATAACCATTGTAATAATAATTAAGATAATTCCTTCTATTATCATAAATATTGTAGCACCTTTAAATATCTTTGTAATACGAGATATATCATTAGATGAATTTACAATATTATTTATATCATCTATATATATTCCTGTAGTTATTACCCAATTCCACTGTTTAAATTCTTCTGAATATGCTACTTTAGGGGCTACAGTTTTACCATCGGATTTTGTAAAATAGAACTCATTATATCCACCACCACTTTCGGCTGTTTTCATAATTTTTTGGATTATTTTAGTTCCATTCTTATCTGTTAAATCGTATCTATTATCGCCTTCCTGGTCTGATAACACCGGATGCATTACAAGATTATAGTCTGTATCATCTATCCAAAAATATCCTGACGCATCATTTCCATATCTTAGATTTCTTAACGCTTCACATGCTTTCTTTTTAGCTGTTTCTTCAGTCATACCTTTTTGAGTTTCTTCATAATAATAATTTACTAACGAAATTGCACTTTGTACTTCTGATTTAATTTCTGTTTTATAACAATTTAATGTATTATCATATAATATTTCTTCCATTGTACCTTCTACATTATTAAATATCCATGTACTAGCACCTATTAATAATACACATATTAACAATACAATTCCGGCTATTACTAAACTTAACTTATTTGCTAATGATTTTATTTTCTTATTTTCCATAAAACAATAGTTTACCTCTTTAATATTATTTTTATTCAACATTATACTTACTCAATTTATGATTATTTTTATAAAAGTCTATCATTTCTGTAAGTTTGGGTGCAGTATTATCTGATTCAAACTTATTTAGTTAAAATTTAGCTCTTTCATTCTTTCATGAATTAAAGTAATACCTATGGAATCATAGTTACCACGAATCGTAACTGTTTCGGTAAAAATGTCAAACAATATATCATGTTCCCATTCAACCATGTCATTTTCTACTTCTACAGAAGATGGATATACATATTGGTTGTCTATGTGAATCGGAGCATATCTATATGAATCTTCATCTTTATAAATTAAATAAAGACCATATCTTTCAAAAAGTATTTTTTCTGTTTTTGTTGGATTTTCATTAATATATTTCATTGGCTATTTTCCTCCTAAATCCTTATTTTTTACAAATATACATTATCTTTTTTTAACAAGATTAATATTAAATTCTTCTTCATTATCAAATAAGATATGTAATGATTTATTTTCAATAATTTTTACTTAGTACCTGTTTCTGAATACTTAATCTAGTGAACCATTTAACAGAAACCCACTACCTTTAGGCGGTGGGTAGTTCATTATTCTGTACTCTGTTCTGTCTGTTCCTGCATATAATCTGATGGCCATTTAGTGTCACTTGGAGCTATGCTTTTTAATATATCAATTCCACTTTTTATACCATCTTTTACTTTATCAATAATACTGCTTTCTTCTGCTTTATCTTTTATATCATTTACTGTATTACTTACATCAATTTTATTAACTTCCTGTCCATCTTGCATTATTACAACACTTTTAAATCCATCTGCCATTTTAAATTGATAATTTTGTCCATTTACATTAAAAGAGCCACCATTTTCTGCAATATCTACTTTAAAATCATTTGCTCCTTGATAATTTTGTGCTATATTATCTTTTACTGCTGATGTTCTAGCATGATTAATAGGTCCAATACTAAATACAGAACTTGCAACTATAAGCAATGCTACAAAAAATATAACACTTCTTATTCTTCTTAATATATATACGGCAATTAGCGCAATTACTATACCTAAACCCATATACATTAAATTATTATCCATAATTTTAAAACCTTTCTATCTTTCTATATATTTTTTAACTATATATAGTATCGTAAAAGAAATGTTTTTTCGGATATTAATTTGATGTATTATTTTGCTTTTCACCATTAACATATACACCATCAAGACTGCTTGACTCTACAAATACTGTTAATTTCTTTTTATCATAATCATAACTATACGAATATTTTTTTCCTTCATATACAAAAGTATCTTCTCCTAAATCTGTATATCCTTTATAATTTTTATCTAATGATATTTTTAATGTTTTAGTATTTTCTTCTAATAAATCAATACCATTTATTGTTACAAAACCTATTACTCCTATACAAAATACCCAGCATATTGAAGTTAATATTAATCCTATATCAGTAATATCATACATTATCGTAAATACAGGTACTATACTAGCAATTATTACAAAAAATATTATAGCTGCTGTTTTAATTTCCATTTTGTACTCCTTTAAAATTAATTATTTAAAACACATTTTTTATTTTATCAATTTCTTTTGAATTGATTTTATTTACAATCATAGCATTTTGCTTTTTATCATAATATGCTTCATATCTTATGTTATCAGAACTAAATTCAAATTTATCTTCTAAAATATTGTCCTCATTTGATAAAATTTTATAATCATCATATTTAGCTTCTAATTTAGAATTAATAATTTTTCTGCATTTTGAACCATTAAATCCATAAATTGTAAGAATTATAATAGTAGCAATAAAACAGCATATGAAAATAATACTTGTTATACAGCATCCATAAAATATTTTCTTATTTCTAACATTCATAAAAGAAAGAGTAAATAATAAAATAAAACAACATATTCCAACAAAACTAATTATTTCTAAAAGTTTAGGAATAACTGTTGCATATAACATATAACTATTCATTAAAGCCTGCCTTTCATTTTTATATATATTATATCATATATACGTTATTATTCGTGTATTTTTTCATTTTATATATATTTTGATATAAAAAAGAAGCTACCACTAACTTAGTGATAGCAACTTTTTAAGAAAGGAATCGCTTATGGAAAACAAAAAAAATATTTATTTCATCCACCTTTTATAGTATATCATAATGTATTCATATTTCGTGTAGTAAAATTAAGTTTTTTAAAAAAATATTTTTATATAACAAAAAAGGTACCTTATTTCTAAGATACCTTGTGTCGATAAGAGAACTTATTTAAGAGAGAATATGAGTAACGAAGTTAAGAAAAGAACTACAATTCTTAACTTCTATATATACAAATGAACATTAGTAGTTCATTTGTCTTATATTATAACACATCTATGTTATAATTCGTGTAGTAAATTCAATAATTTTAAAATTTAATTCTCATTATCATCTTCTCCTGTTGTATTAGTTTCTGGAATTTCAGGTTTTGTTTTCTTTAAATATCTTATTTCTAAAATACCATTTATTATTATTCCTATTACACCCATAACTGTACCAAATATCATATATTTATTTGTTTTAAATAAACCGATAATAGCTAAAAATAAAAATATCGCATTAATTATTGAAGTATATTTAAAAAAATCTTCAGATACAAATTTTATCATATTTTTATCTATTTTTAATTTTATTAACCAAGAAATACATACCAGTAATAATGCAATTATATCTAATACTATACCAGTTGCATCAATAAAAAACTCACCTAATAATATCATCATTAATCCTACATAGCCTAAACTATCGCTTACCATGCTTTCTTTTACATATGTTATAACATCTTTATAACTTTTCATTATATGACCGTCCTTCTTTTTACTATTTATTAATATTATAGCATATATAATGTATTTTTCGTGTAACTTTTTAGCTTAATGTTTAGCTTTATAGTTCCGGGGATTCAAGTGTATTGTTGTATCTTTGTTCTTCAGCTTTTTCTTTTGATGTAAATATAATTCCATCCTCAAAGTCTTTAGGTCTGAATGTCATTGTGTCAAATAAGTCAGTATTAAAATCATTAACACATATTACTTTAATATCAAGATAATATTCATAATCCTTACTTCTCATTTCAGATATTTTAAATTCTGCATTGTTATAATAATGTGGAATTATTGATACTACTTCAGCCTTTTTTATATCCTTACCATCTTCAGGAATAACATACAAAGTCTGCCCTATTGTTACTCCCAAATCAAGTTTTGCATAAGCTTCAGCTTTATTAAAGAAAACATTAACTCCTATATCAGATGGCTTAATACTTATTTTATGGGTTACACCTTCTCTTTTAGAAAAATAATCTCCAACTATGTCTTTAATGCCCCATTTAAGACCTCTTTTATCATACCCAAAAAAACCTGTTACAGTACATTCCAAAATCTCATTTTTATCAGAGTTATTTTCATCAATATAATACAGCTTATCATCTATGCTGCATGGAAGTTTAAGTAATTTATTCTGCTCTTCTAAATCCTCATATTTACATAACTTCTCTGCCAGATGATTTATAATACTATGTAGTTCTTCAATATTAATATTTTTTTGTGCTATTATCTGCATTTCTTCATTTGCTACAATGTCTCCAAATGCATCTCTTCCTGTTAATCTATCCATAGCAATATTATCTCCTATTTTTCTTATTAGTCTTTACTTTCTATAATCATTTGCTACAATTTCAATTCCTTAAGTATTCCATCAATATTATATTCACCATGCTGTACAAAACCATTGATAGCCTCTTTGAGCGTATCTACATTTTCAGCATCAGTTGGTACTTCTAAATCAGCATTAATATCAGATAAGAAATCATACAAATTATTAAGCTCTATTTCAGCTTCAATGTATTTTCGCCTTGCTTTTTGCAAAGCTTTCTTTATTAAGTGTTCCCTTATATAATTATCTTCTTTGAAATGTGACATAAGTTATTACCTCGTTTTCCTCATTATATTAGTAAGTTAATCTTTGCAAAGCATCTCACCCTTCATCCTTTCATACTCAGCAAAATCAATTCCTTCTTTTCGACATCTTAATATATCTTTAATTATACTATCACTATTTTTCACCCACTTTTGATACTCATATGGGGTTAAACCAAGAAATTCTCTCAATGTCATACCTATATCATTATTATGCCAATAATCAATGTAGTCATCTAAGTCAAATATATTTGCATCGCCATCCAAACAAGCTTGTACATATGTTTTACTTAACATAAGTTTTCCTCCTATTTACTGTATCTTCATTGGTCAAAAGTCTTGCCTTATATAGAGACTATTCCATTACAGTATTTACTTCATTTATATGTGATGTTAAGGTTTTAACGACTGTTTTTAGCAAATCTGGGTAATCACCGAAAACATTTTCAAGAGCTTCTTCCATATCTTCATACGCCTGAAGCTTATAATAAGCATTAGTTTTACCCATCTGGTTTTCACTATTTTCATCTAATAATTCATTTATGTCTTTTGCTGATATTGCTCCTGTTTTTGTCAATCTGTTCATATTATTTCCTCTTTCTTATTTATATATATATTATACCATATTATTTATATTAATCGTGTATTTTTTTAACGTATTTACGCAATAAAAAAGAACCATATTTCTATGATTCCTTTTTAAAAAGTTATTCATTACTTTTCCTATTTTACCGTTATCGTATGTTCTTTGATATAATCCCAATCATATAACCATTCGCAAGGTTTAATAAACTTAAATACTGTAATATTAGTACCATTTTTATTATCTGCTATATTTTTTATCTGAATATTAATATTATTATAATCTACTACTTCTAAGATATATGGAATATTATCCATATAATTTACACCATCTTTTTTAAATGCTATTGCATATCCAGTATTATTATCCGTAAATGGTAAATCAAAATAACTCCACATTGTATTATTAATATCTTCTTTTACTGAACCATCCGGTAACACAAATTCTAACCCAAAATTACCTTCTATAAGATATGCTCCAACATAACAATCTTTATTATAATTATCTTTATAACATAATAATACTAATTTCCCTAATTTAGGCAGTTTAACTCCATTTGTTATATTACCGCTATAATTCATTTTTTTATTGATATTAGTAATTTTATTCCATTCCATAATATTTTCTCCTTATCTTTCTATATCAGGACAATTATTTGCTTTAAATATTGTTATTTTAATAAACATATTTTGATTATAATTTACGAAATTCTCAATATTTTTTATATATTTATTATATCATAGGTACTTTATAATTCGTGTATGTTTTAAATATTAAATAAAATAAGGATATTTCTTATAAACAACACGAGATATAAGAAGCTTATGTTATACTATATTTATAAAAATGAATATAGTATTTATATTACTATTCATTTTGATACATTACATAGAAAAATTTATACATTATAGGGAGAAATATATTATGGATTCATATGTACTTTTAAAAAATACAGAATGGATATTATTTCATACAAAGGGAGATAAACCTAAATCGTATATTGATGTGTTATATGATTATATATCAAAATATAATAGTGAAAAAGAACATATATGGGAACCTTTTATATATAAATTTTATAAAGATGATTATAAGCCATTAGGATATGCAATAAATAATGATAATGGATTATATTTACTTACAAATCTTTATGATAAAGGTATTTATGAAATTAATATTGTACAAGATTGTTTTAATTCAGATATTCCTAATCTTTACAATATTAGAAAAATTGGTTTTATTATGGAAGATAAAAATTTAAACTAAAGGAGAAATTTTATGGATGATTTTAAGTTATATGCAATTTTAAATACCGAGACTAATAAATTTGTAACTGATTTAACAAACCCCAGACATAAATTTTGGACAAGTAAAAAACGTGCTATGTCTGCTTTAAATACTGCTAATGCATTACAATTGTTTAGACTTGGAAAATATAAAAGAGAAAATTTAAAAATCATTACTATTAATTGCACTTGTGAACAGGAAGGAGTAACAAATTATGCTAGGACCAAAATATAATTTTGAATTTACTGATATTGACAAATTACAAGAAATAGTTGCTGAAAAACATAAAGAATATAATTATTTGTTTATATTTAGCATGATACTTTTGGTTTTAACACTTGTATTAAGTATTATTTTTGGTATATTTAACCATCATTTTCTTTGTTTAATGTTCTTTTTCTTTTTTACAACATCTTTTATTCCAATTCATATTTGTTGTAATGTAGAAGAAATTTATAAACAAAATAAGAATATATTAGATATGTATAATAAAATTACAGAATTAAACGCATCAGGTAAAGCATCAGATATTCGTCTATGTTATCAATATGGACATTTAGAAATTTCATATTTTGATGAAAACGATATTCTAAGAAAAGACAGCTATCGCTTAAATATAGACAAAAATCAATTATATTATTATAAAAAACAAAATTATCTAATTAGAGGATATTATGATGTTAATAAAAATCAATATATATTAGAAATATATATTCCTTATGACACAATTGAAAATAAATAAAATTAAAAATTATCCCTTAGTTTAAATTACTAAGGGATTTTTCTTTAATATAAAATAATAGAAAACATCTATTTAGGCCGATACTTATTATGTAAAAAATATATAATAAGGAGATATAGACAATATGAATAATAGAAATAACAGACATAATAGAAGTAAAAGTACTGATTTAAGCAATATGAATAATAAAGATAAAAAAGCTTTTATGATAATACCTGGAATAGTGATACTTTTATTTTTAATATGTAGTATATTTATTACAAAAACAGTGATAAATTCAACAGCTAATTATATTAAAACAACTGCTACTGTACAAAGTACACATAAAGGAAGTAAACAAGAAACTATAAAGACAAAAAACAGGCTGCATACAAAACACAGAACTGTTACTTATAATTACGCAACAATTACATATAAAGATACTAATAATAATGCTTATACTATTAATAAAGAATATTCTATGACTTCTCTTAAACAGGGAGATAAAATGACAATATATTATAATCCTGATAATCCAGAAAAACTTAAACCGGAAATGTCTATATTCTATATTATGGATAGTATTGGAGTAATCTTTTTATTAATATATCTATGTGTAATATGTAAGTTTATAATTAAATCAAAAAAATAAAAGGATATAGTTTTTAGCTATACCCTTTTTATAAAATAAGGGATTTCACTTTTTAGTGTTATCCCTATTTTTTTAAAATATAGATATATTATTCATAACAAATGCTGATGTTAAAAATAGTAATGAAATATTAGCTGATAAAATTCCCATCTTTTCTTTATCGGCTGATAAAGATATAGATGCTAGTATGAAAAATATAAAGCCAATAAAACATAAAATTATTGAAATTGCATAGTTCATAATTATTTTTGCTCCCTATCAATATAGTTTTTTCATTGCTTTAGATTAGATGTTGTTGATTATCTTTAAAACATAAGCTAATTTGCTTATTTTATCACTAACTTCTACTAGTAAATCATAATCCTTATTTTCATAAGCATTTTTTAATATTTTCATCTGATAATCTAACTCTTGCATATACATAGTTTTATCCATTTATATACTCCTTATAAACAATAGTTATCAATGAATTTAGGTGTAAACAGTGCAGTTGGAGCTGCCATAGGGTCTGATTTAAATGCTGCAATAGCCCTGGCAAGTCTAATCTGACACTCTTCATCATTCATAGTTCTAGCTCCGGTATAACTATTTTCTAAATAATCTAAAATTTTTTGTTCTTCAATATTTAAATCAACCATATTAATAATCTTTTCCTTTTTTAATTTAGTATGCCACCTGCCTTTACAATATCTATTGCATCATCTCTATCAATTAATGTTCTTGGACACCAATAGCGTTGACAATAATTACAAGTTCCAAAATCTTCGCAATCACTATCTTTTTCTTCTAACTGCTCAATTACCTTATCTCCATCAAATGCAGTTGGAATATCATCAATAATTGTTTGGATTTCTTCTTCACTTAAATCTGTCTTTTTCATAAATGCAGATTTAATATCAACAATATCATACAATCTCATAATTTACCATCCTTTTTAAATATGTAAGTTTCTTAAAATTTTAATGCAACTTTATTTACAACTGACTTTACTATTGAACGTACATTTTCAGCAGTTACATTAATTTCATATTTTGCTCCGGCAATAATTACTACCACATATGCCACTCCGTTATACACATCTGCATATATATCTACAGTTTCATTTCTATCCTCTGCAAGTCCATTAAATAATGGTTTCAATAATTCTACAGCCCTGTCTATATCTCTCATTTCTATCATCCTTTCTGATTTCATATTATTTTCATTCCTTAGTAAATGCGATTAGATACACCAGTATTCTTCTCCATCCATTGCTCGTCTCACTTCATCAATGGATAAATCATATAAATCGGCAACAAAATCTATTGCATTATCAATAAATAGAGCTGATGCGAACTTTTGTCTATCCCTTAGACAATTAATTGCTTGCTGTAGATTTATTTCTTTACGCAACAATTCTTGTTGTTTGACTGTTGCGTATTTCTCATAATTATTCTTGCTCATTTCTCTTACCTCTTATTTCAAAACACACATTGTATTTTATATAAAATTTTAATTCCTTATTTATATATATATATTATATCATATCATGCTTATATCTCATGTAGTTTTTATATAAAAAAAGAAGAATTATAATGATAACTCTTCTACTTATTTTTTGTAATATTTTTTTTATAAAGAAATGACTATTTTAACCAATACTATTATAACCTGTTTCAATTATCCTGTTTCCATATTCATCTTCCAAATCATATCCTCTGTATGATTTTCCAATTACTTTAACTTTTGTTAATTTTTCAAAATAGCCCGCACAAATTTTTTTACATATGCCATATTTTTTTATCATCCTTTCTAAAGAAATGTGAATGTTAAATACTGTCATTATCATCAGATGCTTTTGCTACTCTGCTTTTAAAATCTTTTAATGTCTTACTGCATCTTGAATCATCGTTAATTTCAGCAATTCCATTTTTAACATAGTTCCAATTACCTTCTGCCATATCCATTAACTCGTAAACTTTAGTAACTTTTTTGTATGTCTCTTCTTGATTTTGCTCTTTTAGTGCTGAAAATAATTCATATTTCAATTCTTTCAGTTCCGAAAATAACTCATTTATATTATAGATAGTTGTACCAGACTCACATTCATTTGCAAAGCATCTATCAGAACATTCTATTTCTTCTAACGACATAATTTCCTGTACAAGTTCTTCTTTCGACTTTTTACTATGTTCCGTTACAATTCTGTCGTACATCCATTTATACATAATTTTATCTGTCCTTTCTTCTAAGGAAACACGCATTTATTTTGTTTCTTCCTTCTTTTGTTGCAACATGAATAATAATATCGCTAATCTGCATTGCTAAATCTTCCTGTGTCACTCCACCTCTTGCAAGCAATGTACCTCTTTTTGCCATTGCATCAACTTCTTCAAGAAGTTCTCTTACATTTACACATTCTTTCATAATATTACCTTACCTTTCTAAAAAACACACATTTGTTAATATTTTTCAATCATTTCTCCGACATATCCGTTTTTGATTTCTCTAATATGAACTTTCCCATCATTTTCGATTTTTGCCTTGTCATATAATTCACTTAAAATTCTGCTTGCTGATAATTCCTCAACCTGTTCTCTATTTCCGTGGATTCCGTCTTTCATTTTGTTTACCTCTGTTAATTACCATCCCATATCATTTCTACTACCTATAGCATTGGGATTTATCATATAGGACATTTTCAATTCTGTATCAGATAATTCTTTCTTTAAAGAATTTATTTCTTTCTTTAATTTTTTATTCTCTTCTAAAACAGAAATAAGCTTACAATCTTTTTCTATTTCACATTTATGTTCAACATCATATTCCTGACACATTTTACATATATCTATTTTATTCAATATTCTAATTCCTCATTTCTGCTGTTTTCCACGCCTTTTTGTAAAGCCTCTCTCGTTTCAAATTCTACTCTTCTATCACTTGTTATTCCAAGAAAAGCATAATATTTATCTGTTAATAAATCATGATAACAAGTTACACCATTTAGTGTAAAATATTCTGTAGATTCATCTTCTGTTCCTAAATTCCATCCTGTCTTTGAATGTGGTGTATTCCACATATTATTACTCCTTTTCCCTGTAAATCTTAGTGTCAAAGCTATTCATCTTTTAGTGTATTCTGTAAAGCAATTATAGTTCTTAATGCTTTCATTGCCTCATTAAGTTCTAATCGTCCAACTCTAATATCTGTAGAATTAGACAATGCTTCTTGCTTTGCCTTCTGTAACTTCTTTAATGCTTTTTCTTTATTCATCGTTTCCCCTTAGTTTCAACTGTTATTTTTTAAAATGACAGTTAATGCATTTTTCACTTCTTTTAAAGTATTAAATCTTCCTTATTTCTATATATATTATACCATACACATATTATAATTCGTGTAGTTTTTATATAAGAAAATAGAAGAATTATAATAATAACTCTTCTACTTATTTTTTGTGATATTTACAGCTATAAATATTCTAATGTCTAATTTATTACAATTTGGATTTAGTTACCTTCTAACTAAATTACCAAATAAATTCATTGCTTGTTGTCTTGTATATATTTCTTTATTATAAGTAAATCTTGTATCAAAATGGTATTCTTTTAATTTCGTTTCATCTAATTTCAATACACCATAAGCAATCATATCGTTTAATTCATCTATTTTGATAAACTCCCCATTAGGATTGCTTTCAGATACATTAAAATCTGAAAGATACATTCTATCCATAACCATTACCGCCTTTAAAATCGCAAAAGAAATCATTATTTCAATTATTTAATATTGTTTTCTTTAATAAAATCATTAATTGTATCATTAATTATTTGTCTTATTTCTTCTATTTCTTTTAATGTTATGTTATCTGTAGTATGTTCGTATAATGCGTTTTCTACTGCTAATTTAATATCAAATTTATAGTCCAATACCATTTATATCACCTCTTCCAATCTTCCCAATAAATCATTCTTTACTTCGATTATTGTATTCAACCTTGATTCAGTTTCAGTAACCTCACAAGCTTCTACATTATAAGTCATTTGCTTTTCTAGGTCAGATTCAAGTCTGTCAATTTCTGTATCAAGCTCACCAATATATTCTTTTATCTTTTCTCTCATATCTGGCTCATTAACAAAATCAACTCCACCAAAATCCTCTTTAGTTAGTTCTCTCCCACATTTAGGACAAAATCTAAAGCGATTACCATTATTAACTTGTCTTTTACTTCCTGTAAAAGCAATTCCTGTCATATTTAAATATTCATCAATTTGAACCATTCTAAAATCATATTTTCCACCACATAATTTACAGTTATTTGTCATTTACTTCACCTCAATCATAAAAATTAATTTCATTATAAAATCACATCTATGTGTTCATAAGTAAAATCATTTATTGTTAATTTATGTAAACCAAATTTATTATCATTAATATATTCTCTCAATTTTTCACACGCAATATGAAAATCTTCTGTTTTGATTACTATACGAAAATCAAAAGTCTCATTATAAAATATATGCATTTTTGTCACCTACTATTTTCAAAGGAAAGTTAAAGTTCTTTGATTTTTTAAAATTGAAAATATTGACCAGGGTAAGCATCCATATGACCAAAACAAACATCATCATACCAAAGGCATCCTTGATTATCCCATTCAATAATATCACCTTTTTTAATATGAACTTTTTTATCTTTATCATTATTCTCTTTCAAAAAACCAACGCCTTCAAAATCTCTTATACATATTGCTTTATTCATTTTATAATATCCTTTCCATTCACAAGTAAACTTAGACTTCCTTATATCCTAAAACTTTTAGACAATGTATAAACCCATCAATCTCGTTTTCTTGAACCATTTCCTTTTGTTCATATTCATCATCATTGATATGAACTGCGTAATAATCGCAAATTTTCATTCCGACATAGAAAGTTTGTTCCATATAAACTACTCCTTCTGTAGTAAATTTAAAGTTCATTTGTCTTTTTCAACTGCATCACTAACTCTAACTCTGCAATTTCCGTTTTCAGTTTCTTCATGTATAATAGTGTATTAATAGCATTATCTTCATAATTTGATTGTTCAATGTTTTTCATATCTATTCTGAAATATTCTTGTTGATTTTCCAAATCTCGCTTCTTTGCAGCTAATCGCTGTTCTAATACATCATTCATATTATTCATTCCTTCCACATGAAAACTTGATTTCTTGTTACCCTATATCCCGACAATATTCATACTTTCCATTTTCAAAATCATTAACAAAATTATTTGTAATATCATTACCATAATTTAGTTCGTCAATCGTTGTTCCATCTCCACTACGAAGTTCATCAATATCATATCCTTTACTTTCAAAATAATCATTAATTTCTCTATCAAGCATAGCTGCTTGTGAAGTCAGTTTTGCTAATTTATGCATTTTCCCTTGTATATCTTTAGATATTTTCATATATTTTCGCCTCCATTCTTCTAAAAAATCTATTCCAAACCAATCATTTTCTCAAAATACATTGTCGCTTTACCATTTCTGGTTTCCTACTATTTTTCATAATAACTACATGGTGCTTCACATTCTCCAGATGACGTACATGCCGGCTTTTTACCACACAATCCATTTCCTAGCATATATTTACACCCTTCTTTTCTTGTACCAATATTTCTCGAACCACAATTATTACAATGATATGATTTCTCTTTTTCATCATATCGAATATCCATATTTCCGCAATCCAAACAAATCATATTTTTATTCTCCAATCTTCTAATGAGTTTATTCCATTATAATTACTCCTTGTCTCTTTTATCTACAACCTCTTTTGGAATTAAGTAAAAATCTCCAACCATTTCTGCAATATGTTCGTCTGTCCATACCGGTGTATCTGTCTCTGATACTGAACTCTGATACCAGTCCTGCAAAAATCCTTCATCAACTGCATTTTCTTTTATAAATTTCTTGGTAAATTCGTTAGATAACTGAAAACTAAATATTTTATCATTTTCTGATTCAAAACATGATTTAAGCCATCTATCAGCTATAGTATGTGTGAGTTCAATTTGTGTCATAATTACAGTATTCGCACCAAAATCTTTTTCATATTCTGCTTTAATTTTTCCAAGCTCTGTATTTTCGTCAAATCCACCATTCTTTTCTGCATCAAGAAATTCAGCATAAAGTGACATTAATTCTAAGTCTGTTTTTGTTTCAAAAATATTTACATGGTTCATAATTATTTACCTTTCTTTTATATATGTTTCGTTTATATACTTATTATATCATGCTAAGAATATAATTTGTGTAGTTTTATATATTTTTATGAATTATAAGTGAATCTAAATATCAAAATGATAATCCTTTAATTTTGTTCTATCTAACTTTAATATCCATATTTGGAATAGTAATTTTACCGTTACCATAAATTACTTTATCGCCATAATCCAAAGTAACATTTGTAGAGAATGGATAATTAACATCATATCCCATTTCTTCTAACTTTTCTGCTTCTGTATCTGATATTTCTGTTTCAATAATAATTTTCATTCCCGTTCTCCATCATAAAAATTAAATTTCGTTGCCTAATACATTAACGCTACTTCCATCTTATTTTTACATTTAATATAAATTGTGTTTTCACTTTCTTTGACTTTATAATTTTCAAGTTCCCATTCATATACGTCAATTTCATTTCCTGTAAGTTTTGACTTTAAGTACAACATATCAGGGTTACAATTTTTCACAAAACCATCAATATCTTTCATATCAGAAAATCCATATGTTGAAACAGCATTGTATAAAATACCAACAAGGTTTCCTTCAGATGATTTCTTATATGCATCTAATATAAGTTTTTTAAATATTTCATTTTCCATAATTCAAATTAATCCTTTCCAATGTAACAGTAAACTTAGATTTATTATTCTTCTACTTCTATTGTAATTTTTACTTTTTGACCTTCTTTTATTTTTGGTTTATTTTTAAACTCTGCAATCTCGTCTAATGCAATTACAATACCGGAACTAAAATAATCATCAGACAATAATATATCTGTTGAATTGTCACTTTCTACTACAAATCCCCATAAATTATTACTTTCATCCATTAACTTTGAATGTCCTACAATCGAATATTTATCCATGTAATAGTTCCCTTCTATCTATTTCATTTTTATATATTTTGTTTATATATTTATTATATCATAAGTAAGGTATAACTCGTGTAGTTTTTATTATGTTATTATATTTTAACTTAGTTTTAGCTCTCCCATTTATAACCTAGTTAATGTTTATAGCACCTCAAATTTACACATTGCAAATTCAAAAATTGTTCCTTTATATAGCTGACCCGGATTATCCCACTCACTAAATCGACATAATATTGGCTGCCATATTCCCACATTTTCTTTTACTTTATAAATACGTCCAAGCGTAAAATTTCCATTATTACTTGAGTTATCAATACATTTACACTGCATATAATTATCTCCATTCTTCCATAGTAAACTATTATTTATTTTACAATACTTTTTATATTCTAAAGCTAAATTATTATCTATAATAATAGATTTTTGAATTAATATTCTTTTTCCTGAATATCTTCTAATTCATCATGTAACATATCTTCTACCTTTGCTAAATGTTCTTCATCCATACAACGACCAGCTCTATTTAATACAAGGAAATATTCAAGTACATCTTTTTTCTCTAAATTTCTTGTTTTTCCAACAGAAATATTTTTATTTAAAAAAGTGTATCTGTCTGCACTACTTAAATCATTAAAATAATATCCTTTATATGGAAACCTGTTTTCATAAAACGCTATCAATGTTGATAATCTTTGTTTTCCATCAACTATTTCATATGAAAAACCTTTTTCTTCCCATTCTTTATCAGATAAATGATTTAAAGCAAACTCTCCAATTTTAATATTGTTAAAAATACTATCAATTAAATTTTCCCTATCTTTATCATCCCATACATAACCTCTTTGATATTCAGGGTCTAAATTAATACCAAAATTATAATATTCAAAAATAAGACTTTCGATTGTAGTGTTTTGGAAATTAATATTAATATTTGTATTTTTTGTAAAATTAGATACATTATTTAATATTGATAGAGGCCTTATTTCATTCCATGCTACAACCATATATGTTTTATCTTCATAAGGATTACCATAATTTCTATGAACTTGTGTACATACAAGACCATATACTTTTTTATCCTTTGAAATATAATCAACTGTAGCATCTTTTAAATTTCCAAATTTTACTTTATCTCCAATATTAAATTCATAAGTTGGTGGATTTATAAAATTAAGTTTATCTTTAATTTCATTTAAACCACATTCTTTTTCTCTTTCTAACCATTCTTTTTCTGTTAATTCTTTAACTGCTTTTTTTCTACCCATCTTATTATCTCCTATATTCTTTACATTCCATAATTAATTTTAATTTAAATATTTACGATTAAGTTTTTCAAGCTTCTTATTAATTTTATTTAGTCCTGACATTTCTTTATTTAATTTTATAAGTTCATTAAACATAATTGTAGTTGATAGAATTATTATTCCAAAAAAAATAACTACTAATATTATTAATAACATAATTATATTACCCCTTTACCTTTTTCTAATAAAATAATTTTTTAATAATTTTTCCCGTAATAATATCTTGTAAATACCAATGTTTATTTAACAAAATTATTCTATATTTTATATTATCACCATATAAATTATTATTTATCATATATAAGTATTTTCCTTTAAATATTTTCAAAATTAGTATAATTTAATTCTTCATATCTTAAATCAAATACTTTTAATACATCATATTCTTTTTGACAAATATCACATTTTTTTGTTACAACAATCTGACATTCTGTATCATAAAGTACTTCTATTCTTTTATTTACAATTTTATCATCATTTCCATCAGATTGATTACAATAAGGACATCTTATATAACTCATAATTTATTCTCCTATTTAAATATTTTTTTGTTATTAGTTATTATACCATAGTAACTGTAAACCTACAGCCATTAAAATTAATTATGTGGCCAATAATAACATTAGTTGGCCTTTTATTATTTATATTATCAAAATTAATATTACCATTATTAGTTGTTATGTAATTATCCGCAATTTCATAACTTCTATTCAGACTAAATTTTATATTATTATAATTATTTTCTATACATCTTATTTTATATTTCATATATATGGTCCTTTCAGTTTTCTTTATATAATCATTATAGCATACTATCTTTATAATTCGTGTAGTTTTTTACTCTTTATTTACTACACGAAATATGTATAAGTTATGATATAATGCTATATGTGAAAGGACAAAAAATATGAATAATCATTATTATAGATTAGCAATTCAACCTAAAAATGGTATATTTGCATATCATTCAATTAAGATTTTAAATAGTAATTATCTAAGTTTAAAAAATAATAATATGTATTGTCTTAAAACAGAATGTTTAAAATGTGAAAGAACCTGGTTTTCAACCTGTGAACTGATAGATTGTGACTTATCAAGGCCTAAAGATATAACATTTTCGGATGTGGAGATTGAAGAAATTAATAGAATTATTAAAAATTATAAAAGGAGAAAATTTTTATGAGTTTATTGAAATCAATTAAACAATATATGAAAACTAGCAATATAAAAGAAAACTATACCGCTACTATTCCCATTAAAGATGATAGTGTTTCGATTGAATTAAAAGATGTCAATAAAACATATAAAACATATATTGAATTAAATGAAGAAAATGATAGGATAAGTAGAATAAAGAGAAAATATGATGATATTTCTTATCGAATATTAATAACTGCATTTATACTATTAACTATTGCTGCGATAATTGTATTTTTTGATATTAGCTTACTCATAAAAGTTAGTTGTAGCATTGGCAGTCTATTATTATTTATAATTTCTTTTATTTTTTTGTGTAAAAGTGATTCTATCTGTTATATATATGATTATATTTACGGTATTGGAAACCTAACAAGATTATTGAAGGTAATGAATACTATAGATACTGATGAAAAAATTGGTTTTTCAATTAAAAATAAATCATATGGAGATAGTATAGTCTTTAAATATTTCGACAAAGATAATAAAGAACATCAAAAGACAGCTATAGAGTTGGATAAAATTCATTATTGCTTAAATTCTCCTAATAAAATCATTGGTTGGTACGATGAAGAAAATTATAAATATATGATTGAATATTATACTACATATAATGAAGAATTTTAAAATATAATAACTTGGATAAAATTATTGCTATAATTATATTGTGGAGATAAAACTATTAATATATATAATAAAGTCTTAATTGAGTTAGATAAAACTTCAAGTTTGAAGAGTAAGATAAATAACTTAGTTAAGTTATATTACTCTACAGAGGACAGAAAGTTAAGAGATTATATTGAGCAGTGGAAATGTGTTCTTTTAGAATATAAAGGGTGTAGTTTAAAACTGCACCCTTTTCTTTTTCTTAATAATAATATCTTTTGTATTCTTCCTCTTCTATTCTATTCACCCCTAATTCTCCCATTTCATTTACTACATCTTACACGAAATATAAATATGATATGTTATAATAATAAAAAAAGAAAGGAGTTATATGTGAGTATCAAAAGAAGAATTATTAAAAGAAATCGCAAATATTTAATGAAACAAGGTGAAATTGTTGGTGAATTTAAAACTTTTTCTTTAAGAGATAAATATTGTCTGCAATACAAAGATAGTGATTCTTTTATATCTGTTAGAGAAAATAGTAAATATGAAGCATATAAAGAGGCAGTTAATGCTCTTAAATATTTAGAGAAAGAAAACAATGAGGTGAACTAATAGTATATTAATTCCAGTTTCACAAGACCCCGAAACTACTACTGTAATAAAAAATACTGACACAGAAAGCGAGGAATAAATATTATGAATGTAACAATTTCTTTACCATTATTAAAAAAAGATTGGGTACATAATGGCGAAAGCAATATTATTTTTGATTTTAACGATTTAGATGAAACAGAGAAAGTACTTGATAAGTTTAATAAAAATTATTCTTTCGCAAAATCTATATTAAATAATACCAATATTTTGAATAATGATAATATTAAATCAAAAACAAATTGTATGTTTATTAAGGATGATAATAATATCGAATTAAAATTTAATATATCTAATAAAGATACAATATATAGCATTGTTCCATTAAAAAACGTACAGTTTTTAGATGATACTGATACTATTACTATTAAAGGTAATTTAAATAAAAATAAAAACGATTATATTCTATCTGCTATTTTACCTTCAAAATATAATTACAATGAAATAGTTATATCAAAGCATAATTAAAATGTTGATGGAATGGCCACATCATTTGGATATTTTGTGTTAGAACATTCAGATTATGGCGATTTATTAAGAGCAGATTATTAAGGAGATAAAAATATGATTAACATTAATGACCTTAAAATCAACCAAAAGGTATGGTTCAAGGAATCTTGGACAGAAAGAATTGTATGCGGATTTGTAAGCGAGATAACAAGACGCGCAGACAACGAAGAACACATAATAAAAGTCAAAGGAAAATCATACTTGGAAGATAGTTTTATTGGTATTACTCACCAGTTACCAGACAATCTGTTTGCAACAAAAGAAGAAGCAATTGCCGCAGCTAAACAAGAAAGTCAGGATTGGGTTGATGATTATAAAAAGGAAATTACTGATATTGCTTCTTTAGTAGCATTCCCTCTCTCTCATACTTTCTATGCAGAAGAATATACAGATTATGAAGCAATAAGGGCATACAAAGAACGTGCAAAGGAATTAGGGTTTGAAATACCGGATTAAGGAGAAATTTCCAATAAACAAGACTATTAAATATAAAGATATTGATGGTAATGTTCGTGAAGAAACGCCAATTACAGAAGAATAAGGGGAATTAATATATGTTGCATAAGTATTTACAATTTTTTCAAACCACATATGATAAACTAACTTCTCTTGGGGGAAGTGATTCTACATGGATAGATTATTGTCAAACTGTTGGAACAGAACTTTTAGTTTTATTTATTGGTATTGTATATATTTTTACAATATTTCTAATTATATATATACCTATTTTTGGTAATAAAAGAATAATTAAATTAATTAGAATTAAAGATAAGTTCTATAATTTAAAAACCGCTTATGATAATTGGAGAAATCTAAAAAAAGATTATGCAAAAATTAATCAGCAGATTATAGATAATGAATATATATACACAAAAGAAATCAAAAATGATTTTGAAAAACTTATTCGTAATTATCATTTAGAAAAATTAGTAAATATCTCTGATTTTGGAAATATTGGAGATTGTATTAAAGATAATTCATTTAAATTTGAAAATCAAATAAATTTTTATAATGCTGTTACATTATATAAAATAATTAAATTAAAATGGCCAAATGACTGGGATATTTTCAAGATTTTTAATAATTTTACAGATAAAGAAATGATTATAAAAGCAGAACATAAATATAAATTTAAATGTATTTCTGCTTGTACATTTTTACTATTAATATATTTGATTTTTGTAATTCCACTTATATTAATGTTATTTAAGTAAAGAATAGTTAAGGAGAAAATTATGATTGAAAATAGAACATATTATGTGGATAATGACAAAAATAAAAAGATTAATGTAATATATGATATTGATGAATACGAATTAGATATAATAACAAAACGAGCAACAAAGGGAGAAAAATATTTGAATCATAAACTATTATGTATATTATCAAACAAAGTAAGTTATAATGAAATAAATATACTCCTAGGTGATTTTTTTATAGGTATGGTTGTTTATTTTCTCTTTGTATTTACATTTGATACAAAATCTAATTTAGCTATAGCTTTTGTAACACTATTTGGATTCCTAGTAGTAATATTGGGAGTAGTTTTTACAATTTTTTTTGTTACCATATATTATTCAGATAGAATAATTGATTGTATTGAAGCTGTACCAATATTAGAAGATATTAATGCTCTTCTATCTCATGTTGACGAGTATAAAGTGGGTACTACTTATAGCAATAAAACTTATTGCTTAATTTTTAATGATAAAGAAAAGAGACTGTTATATTTTAAAACATCTAATTTAACATTACATTTAAATTCTGATTCACAGAGTAATTATTATTGGGAGTATTCAAGAGAGTAAAATTATGTTCAAAATCAGAAAATATAAAATACATAACGAAGAAGTTAAGGAGCAAAAATGATGAATTTAAATTTCGTAGTAATTGGTATCATAGTCGGATTACTTTTAACATTTTGGATTGGAGTAATTTATTATAAGCATAGCCATTGGATTCCGCAAACAATTATTTCTGGATTGATAATTATTCCTTTATTAGCTTATATTGGAAAAATTGATAACACTAATATTGGCATAAAAAAATCAATTAAAAACACAATTACTGCTAATTATGACGATGTTCTTAATTATCATAACGAGGAGGATAATAAAACTTTTACTTCCGGTGATTCAAGGTACACATTTGATTATGACAAAAAAAATAAAACACTAATAGTGTTCACTGGCTCAAAAGTAGATGCTGTGTTCGTCGATGGGATAAAGCAAAAAGGAGAAAAATAAGATGAATTGCATGACAATCGGACTACTTATAGGTATAGGATTTTCAGTTTTTGTGGCATTTATAATATCTTTGCAAGGTTATGAGCCACAAATCTGCATAAACACTTTAGTTGCTGTAGGAATAACATCCTGCTTGCTGTGCGGACTTTTAGGCTATGGGATTGATGCCAGTGAAGAAATCAATAATACCATAAAAACAACCATTAATGCTAATTATGATAATGTAGTTAATTACAACAACAATTATAGTGAGCATAGCTTCGTATCAGACGGGTTAAAATACACCTTTGATTATAACGATGACGCAAAGACATTAACAGTATTTACCGACACCAACGTAAATGTTGACGCAGTATTCATCAACGGTGTAAAACAGAATGGCCAAAAGACATCAAATAAGGCTAACAAAAAGAAAGACTGCATATCATACAAGACAAATGATGCGGATGCAAGTAATACAGACAAAACTGACAGCAATTCAAGCACCAACAATAGCTCCTCTTCCATTGTCTCATCCCCCGCAACCAGCTTACAGCAGAAAATACAGAATAAAATACAATCTAAGTACAATGGTGCTGTTATGACAAGTTTTGATACAATTAATTTATTTGGAACATTTAGTTGTGATAATGTACAGTATAGTTTTACTTACAAAGACAATATGTTAGAAGTATCAAATATTAATAATACTGATGATGTTACTTATTATAAGATTAGCAACTAATAACTGTATTGTGTATTAAATATTTAAGGAGAAATTATGAAAGTTAATAAATCTGATGATACTGTAAAAATTAGAGTATTTGAAATCTCTGAAACCTATAATTATAGTACGTACCATTGTAGGTTGGCAAGAGATGTACCTTTTTACCATGAAAAAATAGATAGTAATTCTATGGAAGAATTAATTAACAGGGCTATTGAAACATATTGTATAAAAGAGTTTGAACTTATACCAACTCATTATGAAAATGATACGCAAGAATATACAATGATTTGCAAATGTGATATATGATAGGAGAAAAAATTATGACCATAAGTGAAGTAAAAAATATGTTTAAAAATCAATATATTGATATTGAATATTATAGATGTAATAATCATCATTCACATACAATTACTTTTAATATGGAACATTGTACCGGAATTGATGCTTGTGAAATAACAGATGATATGGAAGTTATAGCATATCAGCTTATGAATGAACAAGAATATAATGAAAATTTACTAGCTAATAGCGGAATTACTTCTGATTTTGACGATTGGTATGGTGATAAAACTGCAAAGGTATTATGTATTTTGTTAGCATAATTTTTAAAATAATATAATAGAAAAATCAAATATATTACGATACTATATATAGTAATAGAATTAAAAAATTCTATAAATTTGCAATATTTAAATATTAGCAAATAGAGGTACAATAATATGTATTATGATTTAGCTGAAGAAATAAAAAATGTAAGAAAAACCAAATTCATTAATGACTTTGTTATGAATAATAAAGAAATTGCATCAGCTACATTTTTAAGAGAAAGTCCTTTACAAGTAAGTGGAAATTCTTATAAAACTGTTGGTTTTAGAATTGATGAAGAAGCAAAATTACAAATGGTTGATAAGATAACCAATACTGAAGGATATACTGTTAGTAAAAATATAGCTCATAGTGATGTTGATGTGAATACTTTATTTAATGATTATATTAATGGAGATGCAAAACTTATTGTTAAAGCATTAAGTCCTGTTATACATGATATGATTTATGATAATTTTAATAAAGATAATTATAAAGTTAAATATTTATCAACAGAATTTTCTTTAAATAATAAATCATGCAGTATGATTAAATCATTAGAAAATAATAAAGAAATAAATTTACAACATGAAGAATATTATGATAAATAGTATTAAATAAAGGGTATAGTTATTAGCTATACCCTTTTAAATTAGTCATCACCTTCATAGTTTAAGGCTTCCCAAAATCTATCCCAATGTTTGATTTCTGCATTTTCTCCAATTTTTCCACTAATCCATCCCTCAAATAAATCGTCATATATAATATTCCATTCATCCATATTTATATAATTTTCTTCTCTTGCAATATCTAATTTATATATAACATCTTTAGCCCATTCATTGAATTTATTTGAATATTTAGGATGTAATGCAAAATCTGTCTCAAATTCTTTTTGTAAATCAGCAGGTAATTTTTTTATAATTTTTAATGTTTTATCTGTCATAATCTATATCCTCTTCTTCTATATTATTATTTAATATTTCGTTTTTAGTTTCTTCTAAAAATCTATTAGTGCCTAATACATGATTATATTCAATACCAAATTGATAACAATTTTTTAAAAATAAATCTGCAACTTGACGTAATTCCATTGCTGTAAATTTATCTGTTTCTTTTACATTTGGTTTTACAACATAGGCAGCCTGCGTTAAATATCTTCTTGCTAAATCATGATTATATTTTTCAGTTTTAGATAAATAATATAATTCTCCATTATTACCTAATATAATCATCATTTTTACCGCACTTTCTCTTAAAAAAAATGATAAATCAAGTGTTGAATGTGGACTACAACTTGGATGATTATGAAGATTAACTACTGCTATATCTGTAGCTCCTCTAACTAAATGCATTGTCAATGGGTCTGAAAAAAGTAATGTTTCATCTTTTGTTCCATAACACAAGCCTACTTTTTGCAAAATTTTATCCATTCCATCAATTATTTTATTATTTTCTTTAATATTTATGGTAACTGATATTTCATCGCTGTTATTTTTTTGTTTTGATAATTTTAGAAGATGCTCTCCTAATTCATGTAATATTAGACTTTGTTGTGCATCACAATCTGGATAAGCAACATATGGAATTTTAGAAATTGCAATATCTGTTATAAGTCTTTTATTACCAGATTTAGACATTATCTCCGCTAAATTATATACTTCCTGTTCCTGAAATAAATATGATAAATTATCCATTTGCAAATTCTCCTTTAACTATTCTATCTATATATATTATATCACACAATAATTATAAATTGTGATATTAAATAATATTTTTAATAATATTTAATTTTAGCACGAATTATATATCTTGTATGCTATAATTAATAAAAAGAAAGGTGAATATAATTTATGAATGATAATATCAATATATCTGTAAAAGATAATTCATATATAAATAATAATGATTATTCTATTGAATTTAATCCAGATAATATTACAAAAATTAAAAAAGATTATGAGGATTTTAATAACAAATATAAAATAGTTAGTAAAATTAGTAAAAAATATGATGATAGACAAGGCTTATTATATTGTATTAGTATTCTATTTGCTGCAATAAGTTGTATAGTTTTTATCATAATAGATATAATTAGTGATGGTAAATTATCTAAAATCATTCCCATAGAATATTTTGTAATAGGTATATTCTTTATTGGTTTAACTATTCTTTCAATAGGTATTTATTTTAGTATTAAAGAAAAAAACTTATATGATAATTTTTTTAAAACTAATACTGTATTTAGTAATAGTAAAAATATTGATACAGGTATATTTTTAACTGATTTTATAAATAATACATCAGTTAATAAAGAAATCAGAATTAAGAGAAAAGCTGAAAAAAATAAAGGTTATAAATCTCATTATACCTTTAAATTTTATATAGATGATAAGAAGTTATTCAAATTTAAATGTTTATGTAATGATGTAACCTTTACTGATACAAATATTATTAAAATTAAAGATAAAATAGAACAAAATAATGATATTGGCGAAATCACTTATTTTATCAGCATGGAACTACCAAATTCATTAAAAAATATATAATTATAAGGAGAAGAAAATAAGTAATTGAATATATTGTTAATTGATTTAGTAAGAAGGAGTTATTATTAATGGCAAGAAAAGAAAAAGGTATTAATGTTACAGCATTTATAGATAATATCTTGTTTCTAACCTCTATGCTTTAGCATAGTAGGTTAAAAACAAAGGATTACCAATTACAAGTATGTGAATACTTGCAATAAACCTCTTATCTTTAGATTAGAGGTTGTTGATAATTATGCGTTAGAAAATAATATAGCAAAGATAAATGTTACAAATATTATTCCTACCGGATTTGAATATATGGATAGAACCGGGACTCTTCACTTTGTTTCATTTAAAAAAAATTAAAAAAACTAAATATTTTTTGCACGAAATATAACTTAGATGTGTTAAAATATAATAGAGGAATTAATTAATATTCATTTTATTGTCCTCATCTTATTATTCTAACTTCTTATATTAAGGAGGCTATCATTAATTTTAATGGTAGCCTTTTTATTTTTAAACTTATTACACGAGATATAGTTTCGTTATGCTATAATACAATTACTAATATTAATACATAAAAGAGGTGGAATTATTGGATAAAGATGAAGTTATAATTAAGAAATTTAATAACAAAACATATAAATTTATTTTTCAAAATATAAATGAATTACAAAATAGAATTAATAAAGAAATAAGTATTAATGAAAAATGTTCTAATGATTGTGAAACAGATACTTATTATGTATTTTTTTGTTTTATTATATTTGGATTTTTTTTACCTATGATAATTATGACAACATCAAATTTTTTGAATTTGCCTATGTGGATAAGCATTTTAAGTGTTGTTACAAGTTATCTTATTCTTCTTATCATCGGTTATTATTTCTGTTTCAGAAAACATAATTTTTCTGATTGGAATGTAGCTAATTTAATTAAAGCAAGAAAAATATATAATGAATTAACAAATTCAGATATAGAAAGAATTTATATAAATAAACATGATTTTGCTATTAATTTTCAGAATGGGAAAAAATATAGCTATAGCATTATGTGTGATTATTTATCTTCTGAAAAAAATATAATATCTATTATTTTTGAATTAGATGAATGTAATAAAGATATTATAGTAGCTTTAGCAAAGGAGTAAGTATATTATGAAACAAATTATAGTTGCAGATAAAAATAATAATTTGATACAATTTAATTTTTTTGATATAGATAAGATGAAAGTAAATAAAATTAAATCTGAAAATCGAGAATTTGCTTTAAATATTTCTATAATAATTATAGCATGTTCCTTAATATTATTTATTTGTTCTTTTTTATTTTTATTATTTTCATATAGTACAATGAGTAAAATTACTGAAACAAATTTTACACTTACAATGACATGGATTATCAGAATTAGCATTATAATTTTTATTATTACTGCTTTTGTATTTGCAGTATTAAAAACAGGTGGCACAAATTATGGTGTATATAATGACATAATTGCATTATATGATTATATATATAAAGATGATTTTTCCAAGATTACTTTTGATTGTCTGGATGATAATAATTATATAGGCTTTGAAAATATTGATTTTGCTAATATTGATTTCCCTATTGTTTTAAAAACTAATCAGATTATTTATGAAAAAAATTTAGATGTGAATTATATAATAGATATTGGCATATATAAAGAAATATATTACTGCAATGTTACCAGTAAAGGAAAATAACTAAGGAGTAAAATAAAATGTTACATAAAAAGAAGATAATAATATTAATTCTTTCTCTATTACTCTTTATAAGTATATTATTATGCATTTGTTTTATATCAAAAGATAATTTTCATATAACTGTTTATGGTAATGAATATAATTATAATACAGTAAAAAACCTAGATAACGATTTAAAGAAAAATAAACCTGTATTTGATAATGAAAATTTAAATAATTATGTTACTTATAAAGCTGATATTAATAGTATTTTAAATGCAAGTTTGATTACACGCATTAAATATTCTATTACAAAAGAAAATTTAAAACCTAATTATACTATTTCATTTAATAAAAATAAATTAAGAGAAAAACTAAATGAATTAAATATGAGTGCTGATTATCCACAAGATGCTTTTATCACTAAAGATAATGATACGTGGAAAATTAATAAAGAAGTTAAAGGCTCTTTTATTTTAGTTGATGATTTATTAAAATCCTTATCATCTTCTACTACTAAAATTGATTTAAATAAATTTTATAAGAAGCCTAATATTACTGAAAAAGATTTAAAACCTATATTTAAGAAAATATCTAAATATCAGGATTGGTCTTGTAAATATTCTAATGGAAATGAAATTAGAGCTAATGGAAATTATGTAGATTATAATAGTTCTGCGAATGAAATAACAGTAAGCGATAAATGGATAAAAAAAGAAGTTAAAAAAGCCTTATCAGATTATAATACTGTTGGAAAAGAACGTGATTTTATTACACATGATGGCCAAAATATTACTGTTAGTGGTGGAACTTGGGGAAATAGTCCAAATATAGAAGAAGAAATTACTTTCTTAAAGGAAAAATTTAATAAAGGTGAAAGTATTACTGATAGAGAACCTGAATATAATTATCAATATGATGAATTTCCCAATACATATATTGAAATAAGTATTGAACAACAGCATTTATGGGTATATCAGGACAGCCAATTAATTATGGAAACAGATATTATAACCGGAGATGCTACAAAACACAGAGATACTCCTACCGGATGTTATTTTATATCTGAACATATTAATGGTAAATATTTAACAGGAGAAAACTATAAGACTTGGGTTAATAAATGGATGCGATTGACTAATCAGGGTGTAGGTTTACATGATGCTAAATGGCAGCCTCGTTTTGGCGGTAATAGATATAAAGGACATGGTTCTCATGGATGTATTAATCTTCCACCTAAATTTGCAAGTGATTTATTTGATACTGTTTCTGTTGGTTGGTTAGTTGTTATTTATAACTGTTAGCAAACACCTCATCTTTAAATGAGCGTGTTTAATATAAAGGCTCAATTACAAGTATGCAAATACTTGTAATAAACATCTACGCTTTAGCTTAGATGTTGTTGATTAAATATTTAAAGAAAAAAACAATATTAATCATTATAAGGGTATAGTTACTAACTATATCCTTTTATTTTAAATTCTCCTATCAAAAACTACACGAAATATAGATGTTATTTGATATAATATATGTACAGAAAAAATAAACTATTTAAGGAATAATATTATGAAATATTATGTTTATAGACAAGAAAGCATCTTTTTAAATGTATATACAAATTATAGTTTATATAAATGGTCAGGATTTACTCTTATTGCCAAAATAGAAGGAACTCGAAATTTATATAATTATATAGGTCCTATAGGATGGTATAAGAAAAAATTATTTACTAATTCTTTATCTGATTATGGATATACCTTTAGAGTATATAAAACATTTAACAATGCTTTTACTGATTATAGTTATAGATATTTAATTATAGATGAAAAAGGTAATGTTAGAGATTTTAATGAATTAACTGATAGATATAAAAAGAAAAGACACAGAAATAGAAATACTCAGGCTTATCAGTATCATCATCCTCATTTAAGTAAACATAAAAGAAAAGCATTATCTAATATAGAACTTAAAGAAATAAAATATGAATATGGCTTTAATTTATATGATAAAAATATGAATGATACAGATAAATATTATTATTATGATAGTGAAATTGGTCATAAGAAGCCTAAAAATTGGAAATCACAGAGTAAACGTCTTAAACAGTTTAAAACATCTGCAATATATTACAATAACCAAAAACATTTAAACTATGCAGAAGAAAATGGAGAATATTATTATGGATAATACACTTATAGCTACTATAGAAAATTTGGAAGTTAGAAAAGTAACTAAATATAGTGATAAGGATGAAGGTTGGTATCATTTAATAGTTACCTTTGAAGATGAAGATTGCAATAGATTTTATTTTGTTGATGATGATATGTCACGAGAAAGTCGTTATAAGCGTGGAACATTTGGCACACTTAAGTTAAATATTGCTACTTCTGAAAATATTTTAAATGATTTTGGCAATATAAATTATGAAATTCTTGCCGAAATCTATGATTTTATACCGGATGATGATAGAAATAACTGATTTAAATTATAAAAAGGAGATAAAAATATTATGTCATTAATTTTAAATAATGTAACAGATAGAGAAATAGATTTATTAGAAGCCAATAATGTTGATTGGCTGCCTACTGATGATTATAAGAAAGATAAAAGTATTATTTTTATGAACGAAAATGAATACAACAAAGCTATGAAACTATTAAATGAAATCAAAACCAGATATTAGGAGTAAACATTATGAATAAAGATAGTTTAATTTCAAAAGATGAATATATAAATGGGTTTAAGCCTAGAAGTATTATATATCCTAATGTATTTGCAAGATATTATGGTTTAGAAATAAAAGACGCATATGAATATTTAGATAACAGAGCTAAGACTAAACAAGATATAGTATCTGTTATTGAGTTACATTGTCCTCATTGCTATCATGATTTACCTCACAGATATTATAATATCAATGGTTTATTGACTACTAATTTAAAAAATATAGTATGTCCATTTTGTGATGAGTTCTTTGATGTTGATATTAATACAAACAATTGTGTTTATTATGAAAAACGTTAGTTGATTATTGTAAAGGAAAAACTATGATTAAAGAAAATGAAAATACAGAATATATGTTTAGTAATAGTGCCAACACGCACTATTTTTAGTGAGTGCAATGCTGCGCACTTGCCTCACTTTTGAGGACCTAAATAACCTCTACATATATATCAAAAAAATATATATGATAAGGAATAAGTAGTTGTATCATAAGTGACTATACTTTAATTCCTTACATATATAAGTATCGTAATAGCTCTACATTTTCTATTATTTTAAAAAAATTTTTATAAAAAAATAAGAACACCTACAATTAAGTAAGTGTTCTATATTAAATGTTTATTTAATAACATTTTTAAGGTGGCTTTTTAAATCCACCAATAAACTTGTTTTCGTATATTAATATAGTCAAAATATTATATATATTTATTTTTTTAATTGTAAAATAAACTATTGCTAGTTTAATTATTAAAATTTCAAAAATAAATCTAAATGCTGAAATACAAATTATTAAAATACAAATTATTAAAAATATAATATTGGGAGAAATTGTTATTCCATACTTTAAAATTTTTTTGTTTATTTTATAATAGATTTTAAAATTTTCTATTATATCTTCTGTTTTATCTTTTATATCTAAATATGAGATAGATTTTTGAGGTATACTCCAATTAAAATTCATTTTACAATATATTTCTTTTAATTCCTTTTTAAAATAAGTTCCAAAAATTTTGACTATTAAATTATTAACCATAATAAAAAATAATTCAAAAAGTTTATCCTTATTAAATATATAATCATCTATATTATATAATATTTCTAACCCAGGTATATTAACTGTATTATAATAATCAAAGCATATAGTTAATATAGTTAATATAGTAATCATTATCTTTAGTATAAGCATGTTAAAGCTCTCCTTTTTACTTACGATATAGAGATAATAGTTTATGAACTTTTTTTCTCTTCGTTTTTTCTTGTTATTTATTTATATGGTACTTTTCTATACTTTTTTAGATAATAAAATCAAAATTTTTAATCCGAATAAAAAAACAATGCAAAAAAGCTAGTAGGAACATCACTTCTTACTAGCTCTTTCTTATTCACATACTATTTTCACTTCTGCTATTTTTTATATTATTGTTCATTGCACGAATTATATATAATTTATGGTATAATTATATTAGAAAATATTTAAGGAGCAAACTATGGAAAAGGGACAAAATACCATTGGATTATCTAGTGATTTTATTATTCATCCCGGAGAAACATTAGTAGAGGTATTAAAAGATAGAAAAATGTCACAAAAAGAATTAGCAATAAGAACTGGGATGACAGAAAAATATATTAGCACAATTATTAATGGACAGGAAAATATATCATCTTCTTTTGCCAACAAATTAGAATATGCATTAGACATAGAAAAAGAATTTTGGATGAACTTACAAGCTAATTATGAAAGAGAGAAAAAGGATGTACGAGAGAATATCTGATATTGGAAACAGACAGATTTTAGTAAATAAGCTAAAAAATAAAATTAATAAAGAAATTAAGATTCAAAGGAAAAACCATAATGAATTATATAAATATAATGATGATAAGGATTATGTTGTAAATCAAATTATTAAAGAAGAATTTGCAATGATTAAATTAAAAGAATATTTGGATTATGAATATTCATTTATGGATTATTCTATTAAATATTATGATAAAGATGTTGTTATTTATTATATAGATATAGACCTTATTAATATTTGGTTACAAGATACATTTAATTTTGTAAATAATTATTTAAATAAGGTTGATGAACATAATTATAATGATATTTTATTCATTCTTAATGATAAATATTTAGGAAATGAATTTACAAGTATTTTTGATACTGCTCTATATAAAGAGAATAATAAAGATATAAAAATATCTATAAATATTAATTAACACCAAGGGGTAATATATATGATTGATATGTATAAATACAAAAATATAATATCTGATTTTTTTGATGAATTTGACGATGAGTGCAAACATTATAAGATTAAAGACAGACAAAAACTTTCAAAAAAAGATAATTATTTACTTACTCTCCTATTCTCATGTAGAAATAAATTAGCAGATATATTTAATTGTATTGGTGATGACAATTGGAAACTGCCAGATACTTATTTAGATATAACACCAACTACTAATGATACTATAACTGAATTAAATGATAAATTATATTTTACTTGTAAGAGTAATTGCGCAGAATGTTATCAAAAATGCGAAGATTGTGAATATTATTCTATATCTTATAAAGACTTTCAAAAAGTTATTAATGAATTAAAGGAGAAAAACAATAATATTAGATAATAATTTATAATACCACACGAGTTATATATCTTGTGTGGTATAATTATATTATAAATAAAGGAAACATTGTTATATATAAGAAAGAGGTTAAATTAAATGAAAAATAATATATATAATTATTTTATATATTATAGAATGATGATTAATGGCACTGAACAGAGCTGCGGAGATTTAATTATTTCTACTAATACAAAAATTGAAGATTTAACAACAACAAAAGATATGTGCCGTTGGCTTAACGATATAAGAACCCAAATTTGCAAAGAAATTACTACTGTCTTAAATGCTTCTAATGATTACAGAATAATTACAAATGATAATATTATTATTTCTAATTATAAATTTATAAATTAATAAGGAGAATTGATTATGAAAGATAAGAAAAATATTGTATGGTGTAATTTAAATAATTTCCCTTGTACTCATTCAGCACCGGACGATTTAGAAAATTGCAGATATTGTGAAAATTATTCATTTAGTAAATATATGGAATATAAAAAGAAAGAAGAAAAATAAATATATAAGGAGAGATTATTATGAAAGTATATGAATTTAGAGATTTACATGTATATAACAATAATGACCGCTATTTAGTTCTGGCTGATAGAAAAAAAGAAGCTGTTAAGATAGCTAATAAAGAGAAAAATAAAAAGGGTAAAGATAAACTGACAAAAGATGATATTATAAATGTTTATAAAAATCCAGGATTGATTTTTGAGTATTTATCAGAGGATTAAGGAGAAAAATATATGAATGTATTAATACTAACAGACAATAATTCAATGAGAAAAGATATTTTAAAAGCTTTAGATAATATCTTGTCTAACCTCTATGAGGTTAAAACAAAGGATTACATATGTATAGTGCCTAGTAATGTATGTATCTATACTAACGATTGTCGTTCTTTAAGTTACATTACTGATAAAGATTTAATAGATAAACCTACTATTAATCTACCTGATGGAGATATTGGATATATCTTAGGTGAAATAGATAGTAATATAGAAACTATCAAAAATTATTGTAATGATATTGATTTTGATATTATCATAAATGCCTTTAATCCTTATGATAAAGGTGATGCTCTATTTGAATATATTAATTCCATTATACATTTTGATAAAAATAAAGTATCTCGTTTAAATATTATTGATTTAAACCCTAATATTATTGCAAATAATTATTTAAAAATCATTACTAATTTTAAAAATATTTAAGGAGAAATAATATGGAATCAGTTAGAAATGGGAATACAATAATTTTCAATAATTTTATTGTATTAAAAGAAGCAGATAATTTTTGGGGTGTATATGAGAAATATCCTGATAATTCATATACTAGAAAAGTAATTACATCTGGTACTACTTGTGATAATGCGTGTAAAAAGGCTAAATTACTGCAAATTGGTTATGATTTAGCCAAAGAATATAGTAGTAGTTATTAATAGACAAGGTGATATTTATGAAATTTAATGATAATGATAAGATTTGGGTTGTAACAAGAAATCTTGATAATGAAGAAATGACATCTAAATGGTCTGTTGGAGAATTAAAGACATCTTGGTATTCTGATGATTATGATGGGCCTTGTGGTGATGATGAAATATTAACATATTCTATTAATGGTATTATACAGCCTTTAAATACTTTACCTATTAATAAATACAATTATGTAGACTTTTCTACTCTCCTATCTTATTTAGGCATAGATAAAAGGATTTATAATTATAAGCCAGGTAAAAATGATATGGAAATGTGGCTTATTTGTCACGCATTAGGTGAAGCTTCTGAAGGTAATGGGTATCATTTAATAGATAATATGGAAAGAAATGACGATGGTTCTCTTCCAGTAGAATTTAAAGTTGGTGGAGTGCCTTTAGACTTTGGTTTAGTTGCCGAACATCTTGATAAATCACTAAATGATATGATTAATCGTGAAGCTACTAATATTTTTATTAAAAAATGCAATAATATAATTTCTGAATTGGAAAATATCGAAGATAATGTTTCTGATTTAAGCGATGAAATTTTTAAATATGATTGGAAAACAGAAAATTCAATTGCAAAAAATAATTAAAGGAGATGTATTTATTATATGAATAAAAATTTAGAATTAAGTAATAGAATGAAAAACTATTATGAACAAGTATCTAAGACAAAGTTAATGCGTAAATGTCCTGTGGCTATTCGTATTGACGGTTGTCATTTTAGAACTTTTACGAAAAATTTAAATAAGCCTTTTGATGACATTATTATTAAAACTATGCAGTCTACAATGAAATATTTATGTGCAAATATTCAGGGCTGTATTTTAGGCTATACGCAATCAGATGAAATTACATTAATACTTACTGATTATAAAAATATTGATTCTGATGCTTGGTTTGATTATGAAGTAGAAAAATTATGTAGTGTATCAGCTAGTATGACCACTCTTGCTTTTAATCAATTTTTTAAGGAAAATGTTAGTCTTTACAAATTTAAAGCATATGATGGAATTTCAAAATATAAAGATGATATTACAGAAAAATATATTAAAAACTTAGATAAGGCTGTTGAAAATGGTGCAATATTTGATGCTCGATGCTTTAACATTCCAAAGGAAGAAGTAACTAATTTGTTATATTGGCGACAAAAAGATGCTATTCGTAATTCAATTCAAATGGTAGGCCAAGCTCATTTCTCACAAAAAGAATTAAATCATAAATCATTAGAAGATATAACATATATGTTATGTGATAAAAATATTGTTTGGGATGTATTTCCTAAAGCTAAAAAATTTGGCAGTTGTTGTATTAAAAAGGAAATTGAAAATAAATCAACTGGATATAATGGTGAAGTCAGAGCTATTGAATATAGAACAAAATGGATTATTGATGATAATATTCCTTTATTTAGGGATGAAAATAGAAATTATATAGAAAAATTATTATAAATATAAATATTTAAAGGGTATAGTTATTAGCTATACCCTTTATTGTTATTAAAATTCAGACTTGGAGCAAGCCCCATTTCTGATAAAACCTTGAAGGTTTTGTTCTCTTATTAATATATTTTATTTTATATAAAAAGTCAATATTTTATGACTTTATAACTAAATTTCTAGTACCAAAAGCTTTATAAATATCTTCCATAGTTATATATTTAATTCAATCTTATCATTTGAATTGCACTCTACAGGAACATATGGAATATCATCACAATCATTTACATCAATCCAACCACCAAAATATGATAAAATATCATTTATAATCTTAATAGCATCTTCATCATTTCCAAGAGATAATGAAACTCTTTCTGATTTAATCATATCAGGGATATAAGAATATTTCGGTTCCGGATAATTTTCTTTATACCATTCAAGATTTTCATATGGATTTATATTCTGATAGCTATAGAAAAGGCTTCTCATCTTTCCATTATATTCAAAATCAATAAATCCACTAGTTATAGTCCATTCTTTATCATTTTCGTGATTTGGCTGCATTACAAACTTAAAATCTAAATCTAAATTTATTTTAGTGTTTCTGTTATTCTATCATTATTTTTCGCAATCAGGTGTGTCGATATTTTTAATGCTTTCTATTTCGACAGTGGCTTTGCCATTTAATTGTGCATAAATTTCGTCTGCTAATTCTTCTGCAAATTTTGTTGCTTGTTCTATGTTTTCCAATGGATAGCCGTTACTGTCTGTGCTGTATACACCACCAGCATCTACTTTGATTCTTATATCATAATTTGCCATTTTCTTTCCTCCTTAAATTTCAGTTTGTTCTTCTAATCTCGTTATAAAGCAAGTAAGAATACAATTATACAAAATAAATTCATTTTTTGTTAAATATCTCTCCTTGCCTTTTCCATAATCATCAATACAATCTTCAAATTTATGCAAAGCATGATTATATTTATTATCCATAATTAGTTTCATGGTTGCGTCTGAACAATATCCCTGCCTTGCCGAAAGCGGCGACACATAAGCGCATTGAATATCATTGTCACAAAATGGAACATCAACCAACTTCTTACATTTTTGTAGCGCAACATATATCTCACTATTAGAAAAATGAGTATCATATCCCGCATATTCTCCCCTTATAAGCAAAGAATTAAGTAATTCTTCTCCTGTCACTGATATAATCGGTTTCAAATATGCCCGAACCATTCCTGTCCCTTTCACACCTATAACAAAACCTTTTTCTTTCTTGGTTTTCTTTGCTTTAGCTTTTAGTATATTCAACATATAATTTCTCCTATTATATCTATCCAATTCTTACGATTCCGCTATTGTATAACGCAAAGAAAATACAAAACTCACCACTAGCAAACGGAATAACCTTATAGATAATCGCACTCCCTACATTCTTTGTATTTGAAATAAATGACATAATAATCTGCCATGCTCCGACTACACATAAAATAATCTCAAAATCATTCATTACTTTTTATCCTCCATACCAACTTTCTCTTTATGAATTTTCTTTAATTCGTCATAGAACGAATCTAACCTATCTGGACTTCTCATATAATTTCTCCTATAATAGTCACACGAGGATTTTAAACTCGCATAACTTGCCTATTACTTATACAATCACCTCTCTAAATTCTAATTTTCTTTATCATTTATTTTTTATCCATTACACAGAGTATTAGAGAAAAAAATAATGTCAGTGTGTTAATGGCAGTAAGTGTTATAGCAATTATATCTGGTTTTGAACATAATTTTTTCAATGAGAATTGAACCGAAAAGGATTACATTAAATGCTATAAAGGATTGTATTTTATTCAAGCTATAAAAAGCCTTTTTGTTTGTCTCTTCGGCTGACAAATCTTTAATTAAATAATATATAAAAAATATTAAAGCCATCGCAATTTCACACTGTGAAATTATTGTAAATATGCTCATAATTTTTATTTTCTTTTAAATCAATCTGCAATCTTCCGTCCTCACAATAAATATGTGTGATTTCTAAATCTCTATGTCTTTTTGCAATCTGATTTAACGAAAGTTTATCACAATTTTCGTAGTTTGATGTAATTGTTAAATCATCTTCTCCAAAAATTGTAATGTCGATGTTACCTTGCAATATAACACCTTGCTCAATCATATTTCTTAATGTCATATTTTTTACCTCACAAATGCTAACTCCTATTACCAGTATGGTCGTACATCCCTAGTTCTTCCAGAGCGTCTGCTATATTTTCTTTTATATAATCTTCTGTTACACCATCTTCCCACTCTTCAAGCATTTCTGAAAATCCGTAAACATTCTGGCACAGATAATTGTATATAAAACTTGCGAGACCTTCTGTGCTATAACCGGATACTTCTATGTCGTCGCCTAACTTTTGTATGCTGCCGTCCGGGTATCTTACAAAACCATCTGCACCTACAATAATCTTAGTACCTTTTTTGATAATTTCTGGTGTATCACTAAGGGCTCTATATGTTTTTACATCTTGTGTGTAGGTGAGTATCTGACCAATATTATAAACAGTCTTATCTTTTTCCATATTTTTCTACCTTTCTAAATTTCAGTTTGCCTGTTCAATTTCTACATCAACATCAATATGCAATCTTTTTTTCTTTCCTGTATTAACATCAATACAGGAAACATACCCATTTGTACTCTCCAACAAATGTCCTACTTTGTAAATATCACCCTCAAATCTGAACACATCTCCTTTTCTTAAAAATCCTATCTGCGTAATCATATATCTACCTCCATAAATCTTAATTTGTTAAAGCACCATATTTTTTACAAGTTACATGATTTTCAGCATTTTTATCATATTTCTGACGGATAAAATTTACGATTTCATCAGCACTTACATATCCTTTTGTATCTACTCCCATATTCTTGTCCTCTCTTTCTTTATATATATTATAACATATCAGTATTATAATTCGTGTAGTTTTTAGAAAATAAAATTTTTATATTATTTTAAAATTTAAGTGAGAGATAATATGTCTTTTTGCATACATATATATGTAGGGAAAAAGATATTATAGATAAGAATAATTATATATTTAAATAGTACACGAATTATGAGCATACTATGATATAATAATTTATGTAAGAAAGAGATAAGTTGTTAGAGAAAAGGAGAAAATACTATGATGAATTTAATGAATGTTTCTATGATTGATTTTGTAACAGTTGTTGATAAGACATTAAGTGATGATAATTATACATTATTAAATGTTACTACTACTGATGATAATTCAATCGTTGTACTAAATGTACAGAAAGATGATATTAAATTTTATGTTCCTTGTGTTTTTGAGAGTGATAACGTATTAAACATTATTGCTACAATTAGACAGAGCCTTGTTAATTACTATAGCGTTATTGCTTTAAATATTTTAACAAATAACTATGTTTCATATGCAGCATAGTTCATATATTTAGAGAGTGTTACTCTTCTTTTCATAATCGCTTACTTTTAATAGTAATGCTCTCTATTCTATTGTAACTAATAATATAATGAGTTTAAGTGAGGTAAATATATGATTTGGAATGTTGTTGAAGATTGTAATGATTATAATGATAAACCTACTTGTTGGGCTTGTGAAATTAATAGTCCTATTTATGGTAAATATTTATGGATAACAAAAAATAGTAATGGTTATGATATTGAATATAATATTAATGATGAATTTATTACTATTGCTACTACCCTATATTTATGTGATGCATTTAATCAAGCTGAAAGTTTAATTAAAGAATAATTATTATAATAATTCCATAAAAGCACACGAGTTATGCATACAATATGATATAATTATATTATCAAAAGAAAAGAATTATGTGAGGTAATATTTATGAATAAATTTGACATTCGTATTTGTAGTTGTGGTAGGATTCATACACTTCCATCTAAAAAAATTAATAATGCTATTGAACATAATAAAGACTTCTTATATATTTGTGGTGGCTGCGGAATTGCTACTGTAATCGGAGCTGATGAGGGATATGATTTCTATGATGATAATATCTGCTATGATATGTATTCAAGAACTCTCCCAAAAGAAGATACTGTATTTGATACAGATTTTATGAACACAAATAATCAGTATCATAAACAGATTAGTGAAATCTTTTACTCTAATGGTTATAAAGTACCTATGAAGAGTGGTATGGATGCTACAGATTTTTATGTTGGAAAATTTTCTGATAGATGGCATCCTGATTTCTACAAAATTCAACGTAATGATGTTACAGTAGATGAAATTATGGATTTTATTGATGATTTTAATAAAAATCGTACAACTGTTGATATGGAAAGATTAATTGATAGACTTCCAGAGGATGTACTTGAGGAATTATCGGCTTTATATATACCAAGTCTTGATTGGACTAATACAAAATATGATAAATTTATAAAATAACACAAGTTATATATATAGAAAGACGAAAGGATGATTGTTATGTTTAGAGAAGATAACAACACATACTATAGACCGGATTGCAACGATACAAACCATGCTGATAAGATTGTCAGACAACCGAAAAAGAAAGCATTACTTGACACCAAACAATATTATTTAAGAGCTGCAAAACGCAGATTGTGTCATGTGTGTCACGTTGACCCGGACAATCATAACGAAATAGAGTCGATAAAACGTACGATACACAAACTAGAACACGAAATCGAAACGATACAAAGTATGGATATTTCGCACAAGAATTTACACAAGTGTAAGAAATTAAATCAAGATAAAATCTTGGATTACTGTGTCCGTGTGTTGGAAGATTCCAAGAAACACAATATCTATTTTATTACTGCTGAAGATATTGCATATCAACTTAACACATATGTGTATCTTGTAAAACAATGCTTCACAAAAATGAATCATATGGGATTGCTCTCCCAACCTGAACATAAAATGCCACACGACTGTTACAGACCAAAACGTACAGAATATGACACAATCGACAGCGGATGGGCTGGCGATGTCTATTACATCCGATAATATCATACGTCCCAATATGGATTTCCATACGGGGCGTATTTTATTAGAAAAGAATAGTCTGATAAACGTAACATTATAATTTACTATATAAAGACCACACGAGTTATAGATATATTATGCTATAATGTATGTATAGAGAAAAAATAAGGAGTATAAAATAAATGGGTATTTCAGATTATGATGATTTAGATAGATTGGAAAAAATTATTAGTGAATATGGCTCTATTGAAGAATTAACATCTGCAATCCATGATATTGCTATTAATGAAAGTGTTGGATTTGATATGGATGATTTTATTGATTATCTTGAATGTGATAGAGCTTATCAGAAAGGACATTATTAATATGGATAATAATACTGCAAAAGAAATCATAATTGAATATCTTTTTGCTGATTATAATATGGATGTATTGAATAGATACCTTAATATTAGTGACCAGGACCAATTACATAGAGAAGCACTATTAAATGAGGCACTTAGAAAAGCTGTTATTTCTTTAGGCAAAGAGGAATAGATAATTTATGAATGTAAAAGAATATAAAGTATTTCGTAATGTCAATAAAACAACTAAAGAGAATAATCTTATTGCTCTTGATAATAAAAGATTATTTGATTTATCTTTACTTGATGATTTAAATATTTCTGAAAAAGAAAAAGGCCTTATTGTTAATGATATAAAGCATATATTTAATAGTAATTTAACATCATTTTATGGTAAAATCTTTGACGATTTTAATGCTTGTAATGGTATTGCTGAATATCATAAGCATAGAATATTTTCTGAACAAGGAACTCATTTATATACTATATTTGAGTTGTATAGTGTTAAAAATTATTCTAAAACTTGTGAATCAATTTATGATACTTTTTATGATGTAAAAGAAACAATCTTATCATCAAATTATGATGCTCCACTTGATGATATTGAAATATAAGGAGATATAATATGTAATTAAAAATATAAGCAAATGTGAGTAAATATACTCAAAAGTGTTTAAAATCCAGAACACTAGTTGGTAACTTAAAACTACTGGAATTACAGGAAATATAGACCAGTGCAAGTTGAAATAGCCTTGCTAACTATAGGGTAGAACCTCGATGGTTGTAATTGAGTAATGGTATAAGTCTACGAAAACCAAGTAGCAAAATATAAAATATTAAGAAAGGAAAAGCTATTTAGATGGAATCTGTATAATATCATACACAAGACTATGCAGATATGTACCGATGGCTAAGTTGGGAATTTACGACTGTGAAGTATACAATAACTTGTGAGTAGATTGATATTTATATCATCCAAAGCATATACGTTGAAGCAGTAACTACAAATCGTGAGGGTGTAGCAAATCATCTAGCATATACACATATGTATATGTTTTTAGTAGCAGAATTTATGGAAGAAAAAAGATATATGAATTATAGTTTAGCTACATATCATACTAAAGATGGAAAAGAATATAATTATATTTCCTATTTATACCATGAAGTAAATGACCGTGGTGATGAAAAAAGAGACACTTTTACAAATATGGAATATTTTATTATAGATGTAAAATCTGACATCTTTAATAATATTATGGAATCAACCGGGGGTTTTGTTGCAAACATGACAACAAGACTATTTGAAAAAGAAAATTTAGATGTTTCTTATCTCATGCTTGTTGCTATTCCACAGCCTAATAACAATTTTGTTTTCAAGTTTGCTTATTTTGATAATGAGTTTAATTTGTTAAAGACTTATATAGATAATAATTATAACGATTATAAATATTTCAAAAATAAATTTAAAGATTGCACAATAAAAAAATCAGGAAGTGTTTTTGAATTATTATTAGATGAAAAATTTAATGATATTACAAAAGATATTTCTTATAACACTTCTTGCGATTTTGATTTAATTGTTGATGGACAACCTATTAATGAAAATGTTATTTTATATTTTAATGATGTGGATTTATTGCTTACACCATATAAAAAAGAAAATTTGGCAAGAAATAATATAGAAATTGACCATTTTGAATTTAAAATTGCTTATAATGGTATTGAATTTGTTTATTTAAAAGGCATTGCTTTTGATACTAATGGTGATACTATTAAGAATTTTCAAACTGTTGCAGAATATTCAAAAAAAGGTATTGTTACTATCGAACAATATAAAAAATTAAAAATTAAAGAATTATCTGATTACTTTGGGTATCAATATGATGGTCCTATTTCAATTGATGATTTTTCTATCTCTATGTCTTTAGATTTTGCTAAAAATAATTCGGATAAGTTTTCTTATTCTCCTGAGTTATTAAAAATTAAAACTAATGAGTTAGATGAATTAGAAAAATAACAATTATATATTTGAAAATATTTAAAGGGTATAGTTTTTAGCTATATCCTTTATTTTTAACCATTTTTATAATTTACTATGCAAAAACTACACGAGTTATAATACGTATGTGATATAATATATTTAGAAACAAGGAACACAAATAAATAATGAAGATTTAATATATACAAAGGGATGATATTTATGGAAAAGCCCCCAACACTAAAAGAATTATTGAATAATCGAAAAGAAAATCATGAAAATTCAATCATTGTTACTACTACTAAAGATAAAGACTTATTCAAAGGTGATGTATCTGAATTACCGAAAGCATTATTAAATATTCCAATTTACGCATGGGATAAAAGAGACGGAATATACATCACAATCTAGTAAAGAAAAATGGAGGCAGACATGGAAAAAATTGATAATAATATTCAGTTAGCTTTCTTAGGTGGTATGAAAGCTGGATTAGAAGCATTAATTCATGGACTTGAAGTAGTAGCAGAAAATAATAATGGGCAAGTATCATTTGAGTTTGTTAAAATGGTTTCTGCTAGTACGATAGCTGATGTAGAATTAAAATTATCTAGTATAGAGAATGGGAAAGGTCTTATAGATGCTTTAAATAATAAAAGTGAATGAAATAAGAAATTACTGTGAAGATTGGAGGAATAAATATGTGCATGTATTGTGAAAGAAGAACAGACGTAAAATTTGGATGGGAACAACCGAAACTTCCATACCATAGTAATAATCTAACCGAAGGCAGACTGAATGGAAATGTATTGGAAAATGATGAATGGGATGGTGTTATTCATGATTATCAAACATCTACACCAGAGTTGATTTTAACTTGTCCTGGTTATTTTAATGGCGAAGGTGTTGGTACCATTTGCATCCCTATTAAGTTTTGCCCGGAGTGTGGAAGAAAATTGGGAAAATAAAATCATATGAAAAGGAGTGATAATTATGCACATAACACATGAAATGAATATGCATAACTGCCAGTTATGTAGAAAAGAATGGCTTGGAAGATGTTTCGGAAAGAAATACGGAAAAGATGTATCTGTTGATAATGAACTATGTAAGTGTTACGAATTTGGCGGTTCAGAAGAGAGACTAAAAGAAATTGAGAATAATATGAAATGAGGATTTACTGTGAAGGATGGAGAATATTATGAATAACGGACTTTACCATATACAGGATAATAAAATTTATAAGATGTCACTAGATGAACCTATGAAAAAGATTGGAGTTATAGCAAGTGACGAAGCAATTATGAACATTATTGATACAGTCACAGAATACATGTACTGTAATTGGGGTGATTGTTGTATGAAGGAAATAACATGGGATGAATTACAAAAGGTGCGTAATGAAATCAAAGATAATGCAATGGATATGATTAAAGCAAATTTGGACATAAAATGATAATTTTAGGATTGGAGAAATATATATGCAGAAATTATATACTTTAACATCAGACGAGGTAGAAAGCTTATCCTTCTACCAACAGAGCATTCGTACAACAGCAAGTAATATTGGAAAGCTTATCGACAAAATAGAGGATGGCGAAACACATACAGAGAAAATTAAATATAAGATTGATGAGATTATTTCGTATACAAAACACATTAATGACATCCTAGCAGAGAAATGAAACGAGGATTCACTGTGAAAAGTGAGTAAAAACGGTATAGATAAATTAGAACAAGCAATAGAAAGCGAGAATTTATAGAGGGGATTATTATGTGGAATAAATTTCCTAACACACCACCTGACATACTTGAAACAGAAGATTTCGGAATTGATTATGAGGTAAAATATAAATTGCCAAATGGAAAAATCGAAACAACAATAACAGAATGGTTATGGGAGAAAAAATGGAATTGTATTTATCCGGTTATTGCATGGAGAGAATACTCTCCTATTATTCCATTTAGACATTGAAACGATGATTTAGTTAGAAAGGATATTAAAAAATATATGATGGATTGTAAATTTTTAGTAATAGAAGATACAACATCTTATCATGGAGATGTGTTTGACCATCCAGATTACAAATATACTTGTGAAAAATGCAAGCGAGAAATTATTCCTTTTCTTCATTGCAATGAAGAAAAATGCAAAAATTACACAAAAAAATCAGAATAAATCGGAAATTTCTTTAAGAGACTATGAGTAAGTATTGGAATTGTGATTTAGATAGGAGTGATTGAAATAGATTATAAAATAGGTGATATAGTAAAAATATCTGTTTATGTAACAGAAAAATGGAGCAGATTAGTTACTTGTAAAATCACTAATAAGTATATAAGAAATAATACTACTTATTATTCTTTGCAAGAGATAAATGGAATTTATAGAGTAAGTAATGTAAAAGAAAACAGATTCATACCTGATTAACATAAAACGGAAATTCCCTTAGAGAAAGTGAGGAATGATATGGAAGCAAAAGCAAAACATGATGTAAAAGTGTTATTGAAAGACAATCGCTTTAGTAATTTTATAGAAGGAAATGAATATAGATGTATGATGCGTGGTGAAAATATGATACTTCTTGATGAAAACAAATATGGATATACAACTGATATGAAAACATTTAATGAGGATTTTGATTTGATTAGTTTGATTTGATAAAAATGAGGTTGATAATATGAAATTATATTGGGTATCATTACTTATTCAAGATACAGAAAATAGTAAGCCTTGGCTTTGTGCAATGTCAAGTGGGTGCATAAGTCTTGAAGAAGCCATAAAAACGGTTGAAAGAGGAAGAAACAATTATAGAGTATTGTCTGCATGGATTGATATATTTGATGAAAGTGGAAATAAGTCTACGGTATTTCATAAATGTTATGTTAATGCCATAGGCAATATAGAATAAGAAGAAACGAAAATCATTAAAGAAAGTGAGAAAATAATATGATTACAAGAGACATGATTAAAAATGGTTTTGAAAATGGTACTATTTCTATTGAAGAAAAATATAGCGAATGCATAGGTATCTGTTGTAAAATCGGAGAAATGGCTTTTTATTTTCTCGGTTTAGAAGATGAGAATATCACAAAAGAAGAATATTGGAAATCATACACATTGGATATGACAATTGATATGATTTTTGACATTCTTAAAGACTTTGAATCAGCAAAGAAAACTGGACTGGATGATTTTGAAATTAGTTATTATGAATCAGTTTTAGCATAAGGAGAATTATTATGACAAAGAAAGAATATGATATGAAGATAGAAAAAGCTATGAAAAGATATTATGATACATTAGAAAAATGTAATCCTTTTAATGTAACTAGTACATATATTACCTGCCGTAGCTGTGGCAGTAAATTAAATAGAGAATATATGGCTAAAAATTATCTTCATATTATCATTAACAAAATCAAATGCCCTGTTTGTGGTAGCGAAACAGGTCTTTATTCCAAGACTTTTAATGAGCGAATTGATAAGGCTAAAGCTCATTATGATAAAATTAAAGATAGTGAAAGTACAATAAAAGAAGATACTACTACTACTCTATCTTATACACTTAAAGATGTTATAAAAACAACAGAGGATAGATTTGATTATATCTTAGAAGAACATAAAACTTCTGATTTTACTGAAATTATTGGTATTATTGGTGGAGATGCTCTTACATTAAGAGTATATAAAGATGGTTCTGTTTGCGAGAAATAAAGGTGGGTTGACTATGGAAATTAAAATGAAAAGTAACGGATTACCCTTTGATGTTATTTTATCCGCAGTATCAGATGTTTGCTATGAACATTCAAAATATTGTTTCTTAAATACTTCAAAGGATAATTTAGTAAATATTTTATATAATAGTGTTTTTGATGATTTTAATACTGTTTTAAATTGTATTATATTAAATAACAAATCTATAAGTTATGACATAATCGTAAGTGCAGACGAAAAGAAAGATTATATTTTTGATAATATATTTGATTGTGATTATGATACTCTTTATTATGAAATTATTAATGCAATAAAAAATACTACTAATATTAATTTTTTAGAAAATAATTATAACATTAAGTATGCAATCCAGTTATTTGTACAAAATATAGCTCTTGTTATTCAAGATGTACAATCTGTAGATGTTTATAAGTATTATAAATCTTTGGATTATAATAAAAATGATTTTGTTTCTATTATGCCAAATGATTTAAAAGAACTTGCAGAAATTATTATTAAATATAAAAGTAAATATTATAATAATTTTGACATTAAAAGATATATGAATGAAATAATAGATGATATGTGTACTATTTATCCTGATACTATAAATTCTTTAAGAACTGCTGCTACTTTAAGGAGTAATTAGAATGAATGAATTAAATTTTTTACAGAATAAAACAATTTATAGAAATATTAAAACCAAACCATTTTATAAGGATTTAGTTATTGTATATGATACAAAAAAGACTGTTATCGACAATGATGAAAATAATGCTGTTATAGAAAAAGAAACATTTGTTGCTCATAAAGATAATTTAAATAATATCAATAATATAGATGATATTATAGATAAGAATTTTGAAGTAAAAGGTTTTTATCACAATACCGGAAGATTAAAACTTTTAAACAAAGAAATCTATCATAATATATTACATGGAAATTATACAAATTATGATGATAAAATAGTTTCATTTGATGAAGATAAATATTTAAGTGATAATTATATGCCTATTATATATGATATTGATAACCTTTTTACGGATTTAGATGATAATTATTTACCTATGCCTATACATATTACAGATAATATTTTAGATGGCCATATGACCAATGCTCATTATGATTTAGATGCTGTTATTAATCGTCTTAAAGATGAACCTACTGTTTTTGCTCTTGGTACAATGCCTTATAATAGAGATATAAAAGTTCCATTAGAAATTAAAACTATTCCAATCTATAATCAAATGGATAAAGCTGATAAAATGCTTGATTTTTACATTGTTCCATCACAAGAATTATATAATATTTATATAAGTAAAGGTATGTATGATAGGAGTTGGTTCCTTCTTGAAACTTATGGAATTAAAAGAATTTAGTATTAGAAAGGACTATTTATGGCAAAATTAAATTACAATGAAATATCAGAAAATTATAAAAATATAGTTCCAATAGAATGTGGTATGTATCTTTCATCCTGTCTTGCTGATGAAGATAGAACACGTTTAAGAAGCGATTGGGAAACTATTGGTGGTTGCAATACAATTCCCTGGTGGAAATGGTGTTATGAAAATATTAAAGTTGTATACTAATTTGAAATTTGTTTATATATAATTACTTCACTTTAAAAGAAACTGTACATATGTATGGTTTCTTTTGTTTTACAATTTTTTATCAATAACACGAGTTATGTATTATATATGATATACTATATACTAGTAATTAGAAAGAGATTAAAAAGGAAAAATCAATTATGTCAAAACGAAAATTTGATTTTATATTAGTAGAAAATAGAATTTATAGAGATATTTTAAGAATATATCCTAATAATACATATATCCATAGTTTTGATGATAATTTACCTGAAACGTGGGATGATGTATATAAAGTATATTACTCTTTTGCTATTATAAGACAATATTTTGATGATAATAATAAAAATATTGTAGACTATTCTGACGTATTATTAGATATGTATGTGGATGAATGTAGTATTATTCCAGATTTAGCTCAATTTATTTTATATGTAATAGATACCGGAGAAACATATGATTATCCAACTTTAGGACAGCCTGCAGCAGAATGGAAAATAGAGAAGAAAACTTATACTATTCAAGAAGTTAGTTTAAATGAAGAAATATTTGAATTTCGTGAAAATTATAATTTTTCAGTTTTTAACAATTGGACTAATCAAGGATATAGATTTTCTTTTGATAAAGATACTACTCTTCTATTTTGCGATTGGCTTAATAAAGTTAATGAATACTTATTTGAGAAAAGACGATTTAGTATTAAAAGACAATTTAGTATTTAAAAACATATAACAAAGTTTTTCTTATCTTTAAATATTTTGCAAAAATAACACGAGTTATAATACAGTTATGCTATAATATTTATAGAAAAACAAAAGGAGATAATCATATGAAATTTACTAAAAAACAAATGATGGATGCTTTCCTACTCTTTTTAGATGATGCTCTTCCAAGTTTTGAATGTGAGAAAATAAAAAAAGAAGGAAATTCTAATTGTAATAGATGCGATTTGTGTATGATGCAGCAGTATTTGAATAAAGCTAAATCCGGAAAACTTCCTAAAGTCGCAGTACAAAATAATGGAAAAGATTATCCCAATATTAATTAGAAAAATGAATTGGATATAAAACGATGATTTCAGAATTATAGGAGAGAAAACTATGTATAAAGAATTAAGTAAAAATGAAAATTTTTCAAAATCTTACCCTACATGGATAATTGCGTATTGTGTTGACAGCAATTCATTTTTTGTAACAAATCAGAGACATTTCTTTTGGGAATACGATAATGAATTTTCCTGTGAGAACGATGCCATAAGTTACTTTAAAACTCATTTGGATGAATTTAAAACAATAAGAAATGAGATTTTGAACTCAACTGGTGGTTGGAAAATAAGTAGTGATTTATATTTGGAAAACACAAGAGAACGTTTTAAAATATAATGAAATAGAATTGAGGTAAATAATATGCATGATATAAATGGTAACGAATTACATATTGGTGATAAGGTTGCTTATATTTCTGGAAAAAATATATGCTGCTGTTTAGAAATAGGACATATAACTAATATTTATCAGAAAAAAAATAGTACTGCTTATGAATGTTCAGTAGACGGACATCCACATATTCTATCAAGCCGAGTATTACTATTAAATGAGGAAAAAAAATGTCATTAGATAACATCAATGTATTACATAAAATAAAAAGTGAAGATTTGATTTTTTCAGATGATATTGAGGATGATAGAACCAATACATATCTTACATTGAATGATTACGATTGGATGAATTATACATTATCTACTCGTTTTAGAACTAAAGATATGGGTTTATTAAATGTAAAATTTGAATATGTAGGCTTTACAGCTTTTATGTATATAACTAAGCAGAACGATTGTAAGACTATAGATATTGCTTATAATTTTTCAACAGATATTTTTAAAAAACACATCATTGATTTTCTTCAAAAACATATAGCTTCATGGGATAGTCAGTATGCTTTTAATGGAGAAGAAGAAGTTATAGATTTTTATAATGATGTATTAGAACATGGAACTGTATCAGAAATAGGTAATCATATTATAAATTAAAAGGAATATAAATTATGGATGTTAAATTTTGTTGCAAAAATTGTGATTATCATATATATGAAGATATTGATAAGGGTTATGTATGCTGCAATGATGAAAGTGATTGTTTAGCTGAATGGACTGAAGATGATTTTTGCTGTAAATATTTTAAGCCTAAAAATATTAAAAAGGATGATTAAATGGAAGGAAAATTTAGAAAAAGTAAATATGGAAATAGTCTATATATGACAGTTCCATTATTTGAAGAAAAACTTTCTCCTTATAGAGCATTTTGCGGTCAGCCACATATGTATCTATTAGTATGGGAAATAGATACTACTCTAACTGCTACTGTAGGTATTGGTGATTTAGATGATTTTGATTATAGAAGGGATTTTGAAAATCCTACTATACCTCTTATTCATGAATTAATTAATTGGTTAAAAGACCATGAAAATGCAAAAATAAATGATATAGGTGATGTTGGTAAAATTATCAATAGCTTCTATTGGGAAGGAGATATTGATGAGGATGATTATAATTAAGGTAAAAGAAAAATTTATCAGTATTTAGGAAGGATTATTATTATTATGAAATATTTTTTATATGAGGAAACATTATGGCAGTTATTTTATTGTAAGTATAACAGCCCTAAAAATATAGATATTATCAATAAATTTATTAAGCTCAATTGGACTCATTATACTCATGCTGAAAAATTTAATAAGGATAAGTATGAAGCTTATGATGGCCATTCTATTACTAATGATGAAGATGTATATATTTTTTATACTACTGATAACAAAGCTGAATTATGGCAGATTGGCAGTAAAGTAACTGATTGTCAATTTGTTATTATTCCTAATCTTTATCATATTAGAAAAATTGGAGAATTAATAAGTAATATTTAAGGAGAAACCTGTATGAGCAAAGTGTATATATTATCGGCTGATACATATGAAGAATGTTGGGGATGTGAAATTACTATATTTGGTGTATTTACAACTAAAAGAAAAGCTCAAAAAATAAAAGCTAAGTTGGAAAAAGAATATAGTTATATCTTTCAGATAGATGAATTTAATCTTGATGAACTAGCTGATGTTTATATTGGTGGTTTTATAGATTAATTATATTGAGAAGAGTTTTAATTATTGGTGATTACTACTCTTCTTTTTATGCAGAAAACTACACGAATTATAACAGTCTTATGATATAATATAAGACAAATGAACTACTAATGTTCATTTGTATATTTATATAAAAGAGAGAAATAAACAATAAATACATAAGGAGTAATTTCTATGAGTAAGGATATTTTAAGATGTGAAAATTGTCAATATTACAATTATGATTCGTCTACAGGAACTTCTGAATGTAATCAGTATGATAATATGACCGAAGATGAAGCAGAAAAATATTATACTAATGGTGAATTTGGCTGTCCTTATTGTAAAGTATATGAATTTTAAGAGGTATTTTTATGAAAGCATATTATACAAGACGTTTTACTGCGTTAGATAATAAATTTAAAGGTATTGTAGATAAAATTGCTATTTATGATAGATTAGGTAATAGAAAAGGTATTTATACCATTAAAACCGATGAAAACGGTTATGAGTACTATGAAGTAGATAATCCTTTTGATGAATATGGTTTATTTACAGATAAGATTAAAGATGCCATTTTATGTATCAGAAATGGGTATGCAGATTGCATTGTTAAATCCAATTTCTTAAATATGCTTATCTTACGTAAATATATTGATGAAAATTATGGAAAAACATTACGAGATAAAACTATTGAAGGATTTAAAAATACTAAATTTGCTTATGCTATAAAATTTAATTTATATAATTCATTTACCAATGATGGATTATATTTGTCAAATGATAATAATAATTTATTATTAAGTTACGATAAAAATAAAATTATGACTTTTGATAATATTGGAGATGCGAAGAAATATAGACTTAATCTTTTCAATATTGCTCAAAATTATTTTAATGAATATATTGCTTCTGGTAAAAATGGAAAATACTTAAAAAATCTTGAAAAAACATCCGTAATTAAATATATGTTTAGCGACTTAAGAAAAAATAGAGACACATTTGATTTAGATATTGTACAAGTAATCAAATAACATAAGAAAGGAATTTATTATGTATACCCTTATTGGCAGATTTTTTGATACTATTGAATGGACAAATTATTATATAGAAAATAATAATAATGATAATATATTTTTTAAAGCTTCAGAAAAAAATGATAATACTACTCTTATAAATGACACTTTAAATTTAGTATCTGAAGATGAATTATATAATTATTCTGTATGTTTAAATAGTCCGTGGTCTATTACTAATATGATTTATAAAATTATATATGATACTACATTAAATTGTTGGAAGTGTATTTATTCAGTCTTAGGCTGTGAAGGTGTTTATACAGAAATTTATGGCTATGGAAAAACTCTGAATGATGCTTTAAATGATTGTAATGAAAGATATTCATTATTTCAAACAAAATATAATCCTAATGATGAGTCTTTTTAAATATTGGGATAATATAAGGGTATAGCTAATAACTATACCCTTATATTTATAATTCTATACAAGAAGGAATAATAAATTCTTAAGGTTCATCTCTATCATTCTCTTCAAGTTCTTTAATAATATTATTATCTTTTGCATAATTAAGTGTTTTTTTAATACGTTTTGAAACAATCGCATAGTTTGCTTGTTCCAATAAAATAGCTGTTCCCTGTAATGTAGTTTCTATTCCTTTTTTGAAAAATGCATTTTTTTCATCAAAAGTATTATTATATTTACTAATAAGTTCACATAAATGTTTTGGGTCTAATCCTCTTTTTGTATCATTTATATAATCATTATTAAATCCATATCCATAAGCAAGAAGCAGATGCATAAATGGTTTACAAAACATAAGTCCTTCATCATTTTCTTTATTAGTCATATTACCCTGATTATCTAAACAATTAATTTTTAAATATTTATCATATATTTCTTGTACTTTATTATCACATTCTCTCCAAGTGTCACTATAATCAAATGATTCATAAATTTTTTGATATTCATTCATTACACTATCTATATATCTATTAAAATCTTTATCTTTTAAACTGTTTTGTAGTTTATAAGCACTACTAGGACATAGAAATGTCTTATTATTCTCTTTATCATAATCATCTAATATTTCACATTCATATCCACCAGCTAACATTAGTGGATATATTATTTGATTAAAATATTCTTTTTCTTGGTCATAAGGTGCTTTTTGATAATCATAATAATATGATTTGTCATAAATTGCTCCTAATCTTACGCCATTTCTAAATAATTCATAAGTTTCATGATTATAGGAATGGTTTAAAAAATATATATCTCCTGTATTTTCTGTCAAATCATCAACAAATTTTTTCAAAAATTCAGAACCGGTTATATTTTTATCTGAATTTTCATCTTTACAATAAATTTTAATACCTGAATATAATTCCATTTTTTTATTCCCCCCTGGTTATTAATATTTGCTGTTATTGTATTTTCTTTTAATGTATCATTACCTGTTTTATATAAAAATTATTTTCTTCATCCTTATAACAGTCTATATTCCATCTTCCTAAAAATTAAGTATTGTTTTATACTATCATCCATTTTATTTTTTCTTATATTTTAAACATTATATGTTTATCTTACTATTATAACTGTTGTTAAGATTTCTAAACTTCGGTTTACTGTGAAATTAAATTCCAATCTTTTTCATAAATTCAATAGTTTTCTTATACTTATCCAACTCTTCATCTATGTCTACTGAAAAATCACTTGTTAATTCTGCTAATTTAGATGTTGTTGATTTAATATTTCATTTCTTCTCATATTTATAAGTCCGGTACCTATCTTATCTAACAAATCTAAATTTTGTATTGTTATTGTGCCATCATCATTAAATATTACTTTACTATCTTTATCAACTACATTTTCTTCCACTTTCAATATTTCCTTAAAATTATTATAATCCTGAAAATGTACTATATTATATTCATATGTATTATTTGTCCTTTTTACTAAATATAAGCCATGTCTTTTATACATTAACTTTTCTGCTTCTGTTGGATTATGATTTTCTAACGTAATATATTTTATCATTATTTACCCTATCTTTCTAAAAAATATTAGCTTATTCTAACTCTAAATCATCTTCTTTTTCTGTTTGAAATTCATTTAGCCAACCATCTCTATCGGATGAGAGTTCTTTTAACCAACCCTCATAATCCCATCCACTTCCCTGTCTTACATCATCTGTTACATCTGCTAAATATTTTGCTAATTCTTCATCTGTCATATTTCTGATTATATCGGCATTTGTTTGTATATTTCCCATTGTGTTTTTCTCCTATTTTATAAATATTTTTAAATATTTATTCTCATATATAGTATCGTAATTGACCTTACTTTTTGATTATTTTTCCTTTAAATATTTACTGTGCTGTTAATTCTTCATATATTGTATCAGTTAATGCTGATTTATCCTCTTCATTAATCAGTTCTATAACAATATCACTATTCTCAATTAAATACTCTGCGATTACATCTGAAATCTCCATTGCGTTCATCATTATTAAATTTCTCCTTTGTTTTATGTATTAATTATAGTATATATAATTTCCTTAGTATTTTTTCTCTACATCCAATTCATATGGAAATTCTTGTATTACAATTTTAGTTGGTTCACATTGCTCTAAAAAATATTCTACTAAATGGGATTTACCATCTGTACTATTAAAAATTATTTTATCTTTATCTATATTTATATTTTCTATCATAAATCTTATCTTCTCCTTATTAATAATCTTTTATATGGTGTCACTAAATATTTATCACTATTGCTTGCTGTAAAATATATTTTTCTATTAGGAATAGTATCATATGCTATTGTAAGACATTGATTACAGCATATATGCTCTTTTGTTGTAGTACCGTCAATATTATGCCTTAATAAGTTTTCGTATCTCTTTGTGACTGTGAATAGCTTTGGGGATGAGCCTAATGTTATTATTTCAAACTGCTCTGAATTATAAACATTTAAAAAAGTAAGTGGTACTCCCATTATTCCATTATAATCTTTTGGTATATCAATATTTGTTAGCCATATTTTATTACCATATTTCTTTATATTTCCATTCGGTTCTACAAATTCTTTTACCAAATTATTACCTAACCACATTTTATTATCTTTTATATATGGGAATACATCTACATATGATAACATATTTATATCTCCTATAATTAAAAAAGGCTTATCTCTTTTAAGTAACATTAAAAGATAATCATGTGCTAATGAAAATGGTGGATTGCTACATACAATATCACATTTATCTAATATGTTTAAACAATCTTGTGACCTAAAATCTCCATTCTTAAATATTGTAATCCCTTTTCTATATCATCATATTTTGTATAAAATTCATCATTTTTAATTTGCCATAAATATAGAAGTTATTGACGTTAATTTTCTTCTCCAAATTCTATATCACAGCCAATAAAATCTCTTCCTACTGTTTTTGCTGCTTCAAATACTGACCAACCCCCTGATGCAGGGTCTAATACAATATCTCCTTCTACTGTTGTTGCAGCAATAAGTCTCTTCTGTAGTTCAATAGGTTTACTATGTGGATGTACTTTTTCTACTTTCTCTTGCCATACATCAGGAATAGCATGGTCACTCCAACATGCTTTAGCTTTTACCGGGAATTTCTGTAATACTACTAAATATTCAGATTTTCTCCTACTTCTATATCCCATACCAATTTTACATTTATCCCAAACTATCATATCTACTAAATTAAATTCAGTATCATTTAACCATCCAAGTACTCCAATCCCATTACATAAATGAAATTTATCCACCCATAAAAATAAATAGCCACTTGGTTTTAATACTCTATCTATTTCCTTGATAAATGCCTTTATTGTATCTTCATCCATCTGAGGCAAATCACATCTAGCTTTTCCTCTACCTTTTCCCTCATTTCCATATTTTAATTTGTCTAATACTCCTCTATATTGTGGGTCAAAAAAGGCCGTCTTTATGGTTTTATCTTTTAAACTCCTTAACAAATCAAGTCCATCTGCTTTATTTTTACTATTTAATTTATACATTATATTTTCTCCTAAATATTTTTTCTTATATATTTAGTATCGAGAAAACTCAATTTTTTCGAGCATTATTGTACTATTTTTATATATTATTTTTTACAATATTTACATTAAATATAGCTATCTTATGATATAATTAATATGTAAAAATATTTAATAAAGGAATATAGAAAGGAAATGATTATGAAATTCTTATTAAAATATGGTTATGAATTTGGTATGAATAGCGGTCCACAAGGCGAAATGGGATTTACTAAGACGTATTATCATAATGGTTCCGAAGTATTATGGGTAACTATTAATCCTAATACATATAAAGTCTATTTCTATAATGAGTATGATTGTGGTGGACTTCTTAATAAATGGACTGTTTATATTCCTAAATCTATAAGATATGATGAAGATGCTTTCATATCTTGGCTTAAAGAACAAATATATGGAGAATGATTATGATAAAAACAATTTATTACATACATTACAATAAAGAATGGTATTATTGGATTGATTCTATAAAAGACAATAATAAAGTACATTTAAATCCTTCAGATATATTAGATAATGAAAAATATATTCATATTACTAATATAAATATTATTTCAGAAAAAGACTGTCGTATTTATCTTGCTAATAAATATCCTGCTCTTTCTCTTAAAAAAGCATATTTTTATCATGAAGGGTCTAAAAGATTAAAACATTCTGTAGAACGTAGACATGATATAAAAGATAAATATAAAAATAAACATATGATTGATGACATTAAAAAATATAACAACAACCTCTAGTTTTTAAACTAAGAGGTTGTTAATTTTTATCTTTTTATAGCTTTAAGATTTGAATATATATCTTGTAATTCATTAATTATTAGTTTTTCCGGGAAAGTAATACAGGTTACAATATCAAATATTTGTGTCATTGATATTATTGCTCCTATTACAACAAGTACTGCACATATTATATAAAATATTGAGCCTCTATTTAAATTTTGTTCATCTGTATCAGCATAACTTTCTTTGCCTTTCATAAAACATTTTCTGGCAAAAATAAAGCAAACAATACCTACTATTAACCAGATAATACTTGTTGCAATTTCACACCTTACATATTTTGTACATAACTGCTGCAAATATGGTAATACATTTGATGATGTCCAATCTATTGCTATACCAAATTTATCAGCTAACGCATCTAATATTTTTATTATCTCTTCTGACATTCTATTTTACCTTTCTATTTTTTTACAAAATTCTTCAATTTTTGGTTTTATAACAAGTTCTGTTACTACATCTCTGATAATTTCTGATGATTTTTCCATAACATCTGTATCAGAAATATCCTTATCATCAATTCCGAATACAAATTTACGGTATTCAATATCATTAAGACCTAAATATTCTTGCAATGAACATGTAATGGTTTTATCTTCATGCCATTTTTCAGTTAATAATTCCCATTCATCAGGTGTTTTATCTAAATATTTAATCATAAATCATACCATTCTTACCTTTCTATTTTTTTACTTATATACAAATGAATATTAGTAGTTCATTTAATGCCGCCTTTTAGGGCATAGTCCAATTCTTTTTCTACGTTTCCCTGTTCAATTTGAAACATAACTCTTTCCCATTCTCCATATCTGCACCACTCTAATTTCGTGAAATAATCTTTTTCACAACTTTTTAGATATTCAGCCTTCGCATCTTCTCTATTATTTATAATTGTTACAAATTGTACGTTATCACTTTTGTTATGCTGTACCGTTAGTCTATATTTCATAATATATTATCTCCATTTTTGATATATAATTTTCTTTTTCATTTGTTTTGTTCTTTCAATATATACAATTCTTATTTTGTTTTTCTCATATATCTATTATAACATATAAATCTTATAATTCGTGTGTATTTCTTTAAATATTCTTATATAAAAACTACACGAGTTATGATATGAGTATGATATAATAATTACATAAAAACAGTGAGGTGAATATTTATGAGATTAAGATACCATGAAACAATATATTTAATTAAAGAGGTATGTACAAATAATATAGGTATTGAATTTACAACTTTTGACAATAAGAAATTATATCATCCTGTTGCAGTAGACATGGATGAACAATATAGACAAATATTTATTGAAAGAAAAATGAACCAATTAACTCTTTCTGGATATTTAGAGGTGTTTGAATTGGAGGAATGGAATTAATTATGGATAAGAATACTGCGGTTAGAACTGCTACTATAGATGAATGTATTAATCTTCTATCATTTGTCTTACAAGAAACAGAAGAAACATTTAAAACTGAATATGATGAAAGTTATGATTTTGAAGGAGCTGAAAAGTTATGTCATGAAGCCTACTGTGAAGGCTTAGCTGACGCTATTCAAAAATTATCTAAATTAAAATACAAAAATATTTAAAGAAAAAATTATGAAAAAATAACACTTAAGGTATTTCTACTTTAAGTGTTTTCTTTTTGTGCTAAATATTCTTTCTTATGCATTACTTCTTTCTTTTCCTTTATTCTGTATAATTTCTGACTCTTTATTAATTATATCATAATCGAACTCAGGCAAAGGCATCCATGCTGCCACCGGAACCTCTTCCATGCAGTCACTTGTCTTAAACCACTTATCCAGTTTTGAATTATAGTAATCTTTTGCAACAAAAGAACTATGTCTGCGCACCGTTAAGAAATACGAACTTCTATTTTCCGATATATCCTTAAATGTTGGGTTGTTTTTCATATTCCATTCCATACTGTTCACACTCCTGACTTTTTATATCCCATATAGTCTTTATATCGTTCTTTATGAATTTCTTGGCATGTTTTATCCCAAATAAAGAATGCTTTATAATGAGGATATACAGCGTTTTTGATTTCATATAGACTATCGTCAATAGCAGTATTATAAACAGATGCAGCTTTAATATTACTTTCTGTACTGTCTAAATCTATTTTTTGAGAATTTACTCCATCAATAAGTTTTTGCATATCAACAATAGTATCTTTTGCCTTTATACAATGCATTACTTCTGTAAGCAGTTTCTTTTCACTTTCATCAGTCAACATTGCTCGCCATTCTACTATATTATCTAATAAGTACTCTCTATCAATCAAATCCATAATTCTTAATTCTCCGTTTTATATATTGTTAAACTAATTTTATGCTTAAATTATATTCTGATTTTTTATCTATACTTGGAAGTAGAATTTTATTATTTTTTACCATTTCGTCTACATCTTCATATGCTTCATCTAATTTTCCTGTATCTTCAATTTCAACTTCCTCATATTTTGTATAAGTTTCTACTATTTTAACTGTGACTTTCATTTGTTTAATTCCTTACATTATTTTTTTAATATATTACCAACCAATATCTTGAGGGGTAATCTGTACAAAACAATTTGTTTCTTGTGACTTTCCAAAATTTACACCAATATAAACATTATTGTCTATTAACCTTAGTTCATTACTTGAAATTTTAAAAAACTTAGTAATATACCACGGCATTTTATTTTTTATCCATGTTAAACGCATTACATCATTATTTAAAAGCTTTTTATATAATGAAAGCATTTCTTCATTCTGAATTTTCTTATCTTTTTTGTCTTTTTCTAACTCTTTTATACACTCATAGTGCATTTTATAATAATCTTTTTCTATATCATTTGATAATTTTTCTAATGTTGCTTTAATATTTTGTAAATGCTGATAACTCTTTTTTTCCATATTATTACTTCTTTCTTACTCAATAACAAAAATTTTTTCCAATTTATTGATAGAACCTTTGCTTCTTTATATATATATATATATATATTATATCATATAATAAGTATAATTCGTGTTGTTTTTAACTTAAATATCTAAAACAGTGTATAAAAAATAAGGAGTAATATAATCATACTCCTTACTTTACTAAGGGTATAGTTTTTAGCTATACCCTTTTTCATATTCATCTTTTATCTCCGTCTATTATATTAATCTCCATCCATTATATTAATCTCCTATTCTTTTTACTTAACCATTACACATAATACATTTGCAGCTTTGTTTCCATAGCAATCATCAAAATCAACTGTAATATCACAATTAGCTAATATTTCTTTATTATAATCATCTTCATTAAAAAATTGATAAAAACTAATTTCCATATTATCATTATAATCTCTATCTGGGAAAATATGACTTAACTGATAACAGCTATCCATATCAAATCTGCTTAAATTATGATTATTATATGGCTTATATATTTCTATATCTACATATTTATCTTTAAATATTTCTTTTATATCTGCTATTGTCATATTTTTTCCTTTCTATAGATGTTGTTGATTTTCTATTTCATTAAGCTCCTTTTGACAAGAACTTAATTTTTGCATATTATTGATGTAGTGACGTTCATACATTGCCATTACTTTTTCAATTTTATTGTCATCATATACTGAGTTTATTCGTTCTTCAAGAGACTCTAAACTTTCTTCAGCTTTATCAATTTCTTTTTGTATATCTTCATAGGTAACATCATCATCTATATACTGCTTTCGCATATGTGGTGATGAATAAAAAATTTTGGATAAAAACTTTAATTCTTTTAATTTTTCCAAAGTCTCATTATATAACTTTTCCGCTTCTTCAATATGCAGTTTTTTACGAACAGCTTCGTCAGGGTGTGTTAAATAATAATAATCTTTCCTAACATGTTTAGTAAGTATGTAAATGCTACATTTTAATGATTTAATTCTTAAATCATTTTGCCATTTCTCCGTATTGCGGAAGTATATGGCATTTATATTCTGCATAGAGTCTTTCACACACTTATCTATGTATTCATCTATTTCCTTATCGTACTGTCTGTATTCCTCTTCTGTAATCATATTAATTTATCCTTTATTGTGCTTAATAATATTTAAAACACATATTATTTTAATACTTGCTCTATTTCTTCAAATTTATCATTTATCATAAAGCAACTAGCTTTCTTTTCCCATAATTTTTCAAGATTGCAGTCTGTAATAAGTTTACGTCTTTCTATCTCTGTTAATTCATATGCTAAACCATCACAATTTCGCTTTTGAATAAGTCCTAATTTTTCTAATTTCTCATATTCATTCTTGTAATGATTATCATATAGTAACATTCCAGAGTATAAATATCCTCTATCACAATATTCTTTTAAAAATTTTTCAAATAATTTTTGTGCTTTTTTTGTCATATTAATTTTTCCCACCTTTAAACTCTTCAGTTCTTGGTTCGTATGGTTTAGGCAACTCCATCCATGCAATAACCCTATCTGTAATTTCTGAACAAGAATAATCATCAAAGTAATCGCATACTTCATACCACCAACCTTGCGTACAGTGATGAGATTGGTAGTACACAGCCTTAATTACTCTCCTATAAATTTTACCGTCACATCCTATATGTTCTACCGTTACCAAAACTTCATCTGAGTATTTTCCAACATCACATTTTGGCACTGTATTTCTATTCCATTGAGTCATTGTCTTTACCTTTCTTTACCTGTTTTTGCATTTCTAAATAACTACCAATTGTATATCCGATGAATATTCCTGTAAATAGGAATATCATGGTCCATATAAATATACCTAACATTCTCTACCTCTTCTTAAATCACATTTGATTAAATCAAAATGACTTCTTATTGTTATTTTTAATTTATTTTGTGTAGTTAATACCACCCATGACTGTACTATAAAATGTCCAAAATTTCTTATTGCACTTTCCTTATTATTATATCTTGTTGTTTCCCATGACAAACTATCATATATTTCTATATAATTATCGCCTTGGTAACTTTCTAATAAATCTTTTACTTTCATTTTACCTCTTAATATCTTAAAAATCAGTTTCAGAATTTAACATATTTAATATGATTTCGCCAGGAAACATATAATGTAATTCTTCTTTAAATTTTTTTATAAATGGAATAGTAGATAAATCATTATTTACAAATATTAATTTATTTATATCTATATAATCCATAATATTAGTATCATAAAGAATATAATCTTTTTTACTATTATTTAACATATTTGCATATTCTTTTGCTTTACATGGATGAACCACTTTATCAAATATTTGAATATCGTTATGGATGAACAGCTTTCTCAAAGCTCTATCAGACAATCCAACATAAATCATATATAAATTTCCTTTCAATCTTTTAAATGTTTTTTCTTCTATCACATATGAATTTTATTACCTTTTCATATGTTTCCGTTGTTCGTGGTAATTTGTTTTTCTGCATATACTTTGTAATTGATTCCCAATCTTCCCATGTTAATGCATAATCACAACATTCAATATCACAATTCATACACATTACACCACAAGTCTGAACAAAACATCTTCTTCCTAATTGTTTACACCATTGTTCATACTGTTCACTTTTCTCTTTCAGTTCTGCTATTTCTGTTTCCGATTTTTCTTTTAGTGTTTTTAATTCGGCTTTTAATTTTTCATTTTCAATAGTCGCATCACTTGATAAAGCCGTTCTAAACTCTTCTAAACTCATTCCTTTTCCCATATTTTATCTACCTTTCTAATCTAATAATCAATCTGTGCAAACATTTGACGGTTAAACTCTTTAAGTTCATCTGCCTTTTCACACTGTTCGCAGAAATCATTGACACTATCAAAGTAATTATCTTTTGTTTCCATATACCAATTACACCATTCTTTCTCTTCTTCATTCCACATCTGAAGGCCACCTATATTTGAAAAGTCTGGTTTTATATTGTTTTGCATTTGAAACAAATCATACGCTGCTAAAATATCCATTATTTTCTTGCCATCTTCTACTGTATTCACTGGAATATAAAACGTTTGTCTAATACCTACTTGTGGAATCCACCATACTCTTAATTTATCCATATTTTACATACCTTTCTAATCCGATAAGACACACATTTTACTTTTTTATTATCTCATTCAATATTTACTATAATATTTGTAACAATTCCCATAATTCTTGTTTCTTAATATCAAGGTCGATTTTATCTCCCTCATACATATATAAAACATCATTATAAGAATTTATCTCTTTTACCAAATTTCTGATTTTATTAATCTTTTCTTCCATTATTTTTCTGTTCCTTCATCAATTACCATTCTACTATCTTTGTAAGTTCTGGTTTTCCGGATACATTTCTTTTGATATAGCTTTTAAAACATCACTGCCACTTGTCTGATAAATCATTTCTCCATCTTCCCAAATTTCAAGCTCAGGGTAAAAATCTTCACAAATACTTGTGCGAATTTTATTTATATTTTCGCTAACGCAAACTGTGGCACTACCTTCATAATTTTGTCTTAATAAAACATATATTTTCATGTTAATCACTCCAATCTTCTAAAGAAATGCGAATTTCTTAGTTACCTAATTCATTTTTATATTTCTCTTTTGCATCCTGTATGGTTCTTCTAAGTTCTTCAATCGTAATCGGTGGTGTACATCGTGTCATAATATCATTCCTTTCTGTATGATAGATGATAGGTGTCTATCTGTAAACGATAGTAAACCTATCATCAAGGATGTTTTCAAGAATTGGTTTTACCTGAGATTCCCAATCCAACTGACCACATGCACAGCCCGGACGTGTCAGAAAAATGTGTTGAAAACCATTTGTATTGACAAGGGCAACAAGCTGCTTTGCAGATTGTTCGATAAGCTGTAAATCCGAAGGATTACGCCAGTCGTGTTTTGTTGGGAAAGCAACCAGATGAAATCGGCTGGTTTTCCAGTAATAGATGCCAAGGTCGCTTACAACGTTTCCGTTAGTGCGGAGACTGTCAGCAAGTTTTTCAGCAACTTTAAAACGAAGATTTGCTGTTTTTGCAATGCCTGCACCCATGACAGCAGTACCATCGCGCTTGATGATACCGTTTGTTGTGACGCAGACTATGTTTTCCTCTGCTTTGTTGTTGGGTAGTGTAAAAATATCAAAATGATGAAGTTCTCTCATAATTTTCTCCTTTCTAATGAAACACATATTTACTGTGTAATTTTCCCATTATTTTTCATTTCTTTTAACTCTGATAAAGCAAAATTAATATTTTCTATATAGTTATCATTAATTCCATCCTTATTAAATTTCATTGCTATAATTTTGGAATCAATTAGAACTGATACAATTGTATCAAATGATTTTTCTGTCATATTTTTTCCTCACTTAATATGTTTAAATTCGTTCCTTATTACATAAATTATTATATCATATCACATTTATAATTCGTGTACTATTTTGCATAATAAGCAAAAATATTTTCTATATTTTAAAGGACTCGATTTCGATGCCTTTAAATTATTGTCTGTCTATATATAGAGTATAGCATATATAACATATAATTCATATATTATTATTTTTTATAAATGTTACACGAAATATATATTTACTATGATATAATATAAGGCAAATGAACTACTAATGTTCATTTGTATATTTATAGAAAAGAAATTGGAGAAAATAATTATGGAACATAATATTGAATTTAACTATTATATTTTTACTGATGTAAATGCTAAAATTCCTATTGCTGGATTTATGAACAAAAAGGCAGCCTATGATTTTCTTTACACTTGTAAATCAGGTGCAATATGTATTGCAAAAAAATATTTAGATGATTAGGAGTAATATATTATGATTATTAATGATATACAATCTATTATTGATAGCTATTTAGACGAAAACGATTATTATAATAGAACTCGTGAAAGTAAAAATGGTAATATTGATATTAAAGATGAATTAACAGAATACTTCACAACTCTTAATATTAAATTTAAAATTGAAGAAGAAGAAGGTTTTGATAGCCCCGGATATGCCGAAGATTTTATGGCTATTGCTTTTTTTGATGAAAATGATGAGTTACAGCTATTAACTGTCCTATTTGAGTATTATTAAAGGAGTAATATTATGAAATTATGTATAGACTTACAAGATTATAAAAAATTAGAAAATATCGTAGAAAGACGTAATAATAAGAACTTATATAAGCTTTTTGATATTTTATTGATTTTATCAATGATTATATCTTTTTTATTAATGATTTTAAGTTTCTGCTTATTCTTCGCTTTTAAGTCATTAAAATATCCGGTCATTACTTTTATACTAGGTTTTTCATTTTTTATTTTAGGAGTTATTATGGACATAACCCATGATAATTGTCAAACTGCTTTAAAAAAATCTTTATTAATAAAAGATTTTAAATCTCCTATAAAAATTTTAAATTATCATATTTCTAATAATGATGATGATATTAAAAATCTATTTTATTTTGAATATTTTGATGATAATGATATTTTACAATCAAAAAAATTTTATTTTGATAAAATATATACCCATAAAAAAGACTATTATAAAATAGTTGGTCAATTCGATAACGATAGGAAAAATTATAGATTTTATTTATATAAACCATATTTGCCTTTATGTGTGTCTGATTCTTATTCAGTTAATAAAGATATAACACATGCTAAAAATGTAACTATTAATATTAATTAAATTAGAAAGGTATGATTTTTCTTATGAATTATGGTGCAATTTTGCTGATTGTTATAGCTTTTATTTTTGGTATTATGACTGTTATTGGTTTTATGTCAACAACTATTATGACAAATAATACTAAAAGTTACAAGAATAATAATATATTGATTTATTTATGTATTTTGACTTTTATACTTGTTTTATTATTTTGGGCTATCTTTAATGTTGATACTACTATTAAAAAAGATTTGAAGAATAATAATATTACTATAAAAGAAGTAAAATCTGATATGAATATTCTTAAATCTAGTACTGGATATATTTATCATAATGATGATAATAGAAATATTATTTATGCAGTAAATAGTAAGGATGATAAAGTAATCACTATTAATAATAATTATAAGTATATTCAATATGTCTTAGTTGATAATGAAAAAGATATTCATGTAGAAAAATGTATTTTATCTTCAGATAATATAAAACCTATTACATTTGACTGTTATCGAATGTATTTGACTAAAGATTTGATGAATGATTTTATAAATTTATAATATATAAAGAATTATAGAAAGGAATAATATTATGGCAATTTTAATCATTAGTGGTGGAATGTTAGGAATTTTCACTGGTGGATTTTTAGGCTTATGCATGTCCGGTTGTTTTTCTAATCAAAAATCTAAAATAGCTATTACTATTCTTTTTATTATTATATTCTCCTTTTTCATTACTTTAGGTTTATATAGTGATAAAACAAATTTTAATGATGGTTATTGTATTGAATGTGGAACAAAATATGATGCTATTACTCATGAACAAAGTCAAACTTATTATGAATGTCCAAATTGTCATTATGGTGTATGGCATTAATATTTTATATATAAAGTACACGAATTATAATATAAGTATGTTATAATACAAGACATAAGAAATGAGGAAACTATGAAATTTTTAGTTGAAGTCATATTTATAAGTATATTTTTAATTTTTACATCTTTGGGTATTGGAACTATGATATGGTTGATTATTTGGTATATGGATGATTAAAATTAATATACTAATTATTAAAAATATTTAAAGGAGAAATAATTAAATGGAAAATAATTGGATTCCTGTTAGTTCTGGATTATTTCCAGACGATGGTGAAGATGTGCAAGTAACATTTATCGGGTATCATGACCAAACGCCGCATTGTGAAGGGTTTGCTTATAGAGAAGGTGGAAATTGGTATTGGACGGTAAATGATGGCAACGTTAAAGTAGAAATTACAGCATGGAAGAAAAATTGTGAACCATATAATGAAACAAATATGGAAACTATAAAAGTTCGCTATGCTATTGAAAAAGAAATTGAAGTTCCTAAAAATTTAAATGAAGAAATGATTAAAAAAATTATTCAGAAAAAATGTACAGAAGAAAATGGAATAGATATGTTATGGGACACCGAAGATGGATTAAAAGAATATGGATTAACCGGATTATTTGATGTAATAAAGAAATAATTATTTATATATTTTTCTTAAGACTACACGAAATATAACTCATATGTGTTATAATGTATATGTATTAGGTAAATACATTATTTAGTCCTCTAATTACTTCCTCCAAAGTAATTGATGTCAAAATAAGAATTTAGGTATCACAGAAATGTGATGCCTTTTTTCTTTATTATTTTTTAAACAACACGAATTATAATACCATTGTGGTATAATATAAATACCGATTGGGTTATAGTTGATGATACATCACTTACTAATTTTGTTAAATATTTGGAGGAAAATTTTGATGAATAAGTTTAAAAACATGAATAAGAAAAAATCGTTCTGGAGTACATTGGTTAATGAATTTTTAGGCACTATTTTAATAACTTTTATTATAATTTATATAACTGTGTTTATATTATTAGGAAGAGCTGGAATATTTAACTTTATGGGAGGTAGCAATGATATTATAAACGGATTAGTTGCAGCAGGAGCCTTCCCAATTGTGTTAATACTTGCAGTAGGTGTAATAGCGTTAGCTGTAAATATAGTAGGACTTATTCCTCTTACTATACATAAAATTAAGGCCGTATATAATTACACCTATCTTCCGCTTACCGTAGATGAGATTAAAGATGCTTTAGATGAAAATATTATATCTTCTAAAGAAGATTATATTAAATTAATTTTGGACAGTCTTCGTTATGGAGTTACTAATAAACCATCTTTGTTCTTTTCTACATATTACATAGCATTTTCTGAAGAAGAGTTATGTTCATTATGTAAAGCCTTTGAAGAAGTGTTTGACAGTCCAATCGTTATTGATAACGATATGCTTTCATATCTTAATAAGTATGATTGCAGTTGTTCTCCTTTTGATGTTTTACTTCTAACTATAAGACAAGAGGATGAAAATGGAAAAGACGCTACATTCGCATTATACACGGATGGAGATAAATTTAAAAATATATTAGAAACAGTTGATTTCCCATTATATGTGGGCTAATAATAATTAATATATATATATTTAAGGATATAGATAATGTCAGCTTACAAGTATTTCATACTTACAAGTGGTAATCCTTGCTATAGCAAGATATTATCTATATCCTTTTATAGTGTCATATTTTATTTTTTACAAAAGCACACGAGTTATAAGTATTTTATGATATAATATTTATATAAGAAAGATATTAAATATATGATTAGTCAGAATTGGTTTTCAAATAAGAATTTTATAATGTTTAATGAATATTATGAAACTCAGATATTTTTTGATACTAACAGTGATAATATTTACATTGTGGCAGAAAATAATGATGATAATACAATTAATATTACTGAATTAAACCCATCTTCTACTAACTATGATGAATATTATGAAATTTATGAGAATTACTTAGAAAAAATAAATTGTGAAATAGATTATTAAATTTATCAAAACAGAAGGCATAGATAAAGAAGTAAATACGTTTTTAATAGGAAAAAACATTATGAATGAAATAATTATTATAGCAAATATAATGAGAAGTTTGAAAGACTCATGTATGATACTTTTCATGTTTAAAGGAGAACTAATATGACATTAAAACCTATGATGTGTGTTACTATAGATACTCTTAATTTGGCTGAACTTAAAATTGGACATATTTATTATATGGATTTAGATACAAAATTTAAAGCCACTATGAATAATACTGAATATGCTATGTTTTATTCTGATGCAACTGGCAAACATATGATTGGTAATTTAATTACTTCTCATTTTACTGATAAAAATATACATAGAAAAGCAATTATTGATGATGTTATTTATATAACAAATACTCTTATTAATCTTAAATTTGAGGATAATTACCCGGAATATGCTGAGTCTATTTATAATAAATTAGCTGAAATTGTCGAAATTGTTGGTTAGAAAGGAAGATTGCAGGAGGAGTTGTAAGTGAGTTATTTAATGTTTAAAAATATGCTAAGACAACAGAAAAAAGAGGCTAAAACTTTTACTCATGCTTTTAATACAAAACAGAGGAATACACCTATTATTGGAAGATTATTTATTGATAATGAAATCATTCCAATTATAGATATTAAGTATGAAAAAATCAATAAAAAAATAGATAAAAATAGGGGTTTTTACTATGTAAATGATGGGTATAAAGTAATTATTAATGTGTCATTTCCGAAAAACTTAGCTTCCAAATATATCTTGAATTATATTGTAATAAAATTAAAAGATGATAATGAGCTAAATAATTTTAAATTACGAATAAAAAACAATGAAATAATCAATTTTACAGATTATGAAGATTACAGGAGAAATCAGGATGGCTAAAGCTCAAAAGGATGCAGCCTATCTCAATGTATATATTGAAAGGTCTACGGTAGAACGACTTACCAAGTTCTGTGAAGAATTTGGTGGTAATAAGTTAGTTACTACTGATAAGGCAATCAATATGTATCTTGATAAGATGGAAAGGAAATTAAAGACATCAAAATAAGCACAAAAAAAGAACCACACTTTTTCTCAGAATGGGAATGATGTAGTTCTTTTTATTTTGGACAAAATACTTAACTTATTAGCATTGATAATCATTACCGCCACTTTTCTATTATTTATAAAACTACACGAATTATGAATAGTTTGTGATATAATATTTATATAATATAAAGAAATAAATACGTGTTTCAGGGGAAAGGAGATGGTTGCATGTTTCCGATTATAACAAGCAAAAAGCAAAAAGAGTTTGAAAAGTATTGCATCAGAAATAATATTACAAGTGATGAAAGTAAATGTAATGTGCCTTGTATATGTGGATATTATGGCAGAGCTTGCAGACAGACAAATGATGAGGCAAACAGAATGATTTGCCTGGATTGTTCATTGCGGATATTTGTATCTACAGTTGAAACAATAATAGAAATTTGCGATGAAAAAGAAAAAATTGGAATCAGTCATCTATATGATTCAGATATTTTAGATATACAGAGCAAACTTAAAAAGGAATGTGTTATAGATGTCGAATGTTCTTATATTGAAAATATCCTGAATTACTTGATTGAAAGTGATAGTTAGAAATATGTGTTTCATAGGAAAGGAGAAAATAAGATGATGTTATATGAAGTGGATTTGAGAAGTAGAAAAACTGGAAATTCTATAGAATGTATTTTATCAACCAAAAATCACGATGATGCTTATAATTGTGCAGATGAATGGAACAGAAAGAATGTACCCGATTATGATATTAACATCCCTCATGACAGATATATTGATGGTACTGACGGATTATATGCAGAAGTATACGAAACTCCGTATCAATTAGCACATGGTATTGGAAAATATAAGAAATATTAATCTAATGAAACTAAGATTTACTTATAATTAAGAAATACGTGTTTTATTTGAAGATTGGAGGATATTATGACATTTAAAGAATGGTTGAAAAATGCATCAAATAATAGAAGTAATGATTTTGGGGACCTTCTTCCAGAATTAAAATTGATGGATGGTACAAAACTATCTGTACAAGCATCGGATTTCCATATGTGTGAACCAAAAGCGAAATTAGAAGATGGAGATTATTATTGTGTTGAAGTATATACACAGGGGATTGAAGTGAAAGAATTGGAAGAAACATGTTATGAAGTATCTCCATACATTTATGGATATGTACCAGTAGAATTTATGGAAACATTATGTTTATTGCATGGTGGTATTAAGTAATAAAACTAAGATTTCAGAACCTTCAGAAATAGCTTTTAAAAATGCAAAAGAGATATTAACATGCCATCAATAAATTTCAATGATTTTACAGGCATTTCGCCTGTTACAAAAACATTAAAAGATAGGCTATAATAACGGAAATGAATGTGAGGAAAATATGCGTGGGATTTTAACAACTGAAATTCAAAATAAAGCAAACTCTTTTTTAAAAAGAGAAATATCACAAAAGGAACTTAGACTATATCCATATATAGATTATTCTATAAAGAATGGATGTCAAGGATGGAGTTATTCAAAAATGGATGAAGAAGAAATTAAAATCCTAAACAGATTATATGATGAAAGACATATTATCTATTCTCCTGAAAAGATAATTGTAACTCGAAACTTTTATGACTTCATACAAGATATTTTAGCAATAAGTTATGTGGAAGAGTTCCTTTAAAACTAAGATTTTCAGATAAGGAGCGATACAGAATGAATAAAGAAAATGAAAATGCAATATTTGATGCAGCAGACGTTATATGTTTAAATTGTGTAGAAGATACACTTAATGATAATAGTGTATGTGAGAATTGTCCGGTACGGAAACTGTGCAATTCATTATCTAATAAATAGGAATTAAAAAACAAGATATATAAAATGTGGATGCATTTACATAAGCTGGCACTATCCTGACGAGAAAAAACGAGTGCAAGTCTCGTAAATCGGAAACAAGCCGACAAAAGTAAGAACAGATTCGAGTCCTGCTAAATAAAAGGAGAATTAACTTATTATGAATAAAACAAATAATTATTATATAGATACTAATGGTGATATGATAGGTTATCCTAGATATGACCCTAAAAAGATTGAACAGACTGCTACTCCTTTTTATGGTAAGCTTTAAATGATAGCTATGCATAGAAATAATAGTAGTGTGTACTTTACATTGAAAGATGAAAATGGTAAACTTTATTATATGAATGATGCTATGTTTGAAAAATATATCACATCACATGAAGTTGTTCTTGAAGAAAATTGGAATTTCTATAAACAAGGAAATGCTTACAGTATTGGAGCTGATTAAATACCTTTTAAAAATAAGAAATAATTATTAAAGGAGTAAACTATGATTTTGCTAAATGTTGATACTGAACAAAGCATTACAGATGGTTGTATTAGAAATACATTGCAATATGATTTAATTAATGATGATGACGCTATTGACAAAAAATTAATAGCTTCTTTATGGTATGGCAGTGATAAAAACTGGTATTGTGCAAAACGTCTTTATAATATTGAAACAATCAATCTTAATAAACAGTACAACTTACCACTTGATTATAATTTTCACGATATTGTTGATTTATTTATTCAATTTAGTGTAGATTGGATTGATAAGGAAAGTACTGATTTAAATTATTTATATAAAAAATTAAGGAGAATGTATATTGATGGAAAATATTAAAATTGGAACTACTTTTTTAAATACTGATACTGCTGCCGGAACTTATGTTACCAGACCATCCGGAAGAAAAGCTTATATTTTTAAAACATGTAAAGTAATCTCTCATGCCGGATTTTTACAGGGAACAAATATTGAAGTTTTTAATGCTATTACTGATAAAAATGAAAAAATCTTATTAGATGCTGAAGATGTTAGTTCAGGAAAACTTATTTCAATGGATAATTTAACATAATATTATTAATATATTTATAAGGAGAAATATATATGAAGAGAAAGATATTACGTGTATATGGTGGTGGAATTTATAATATAAAATCTTTTAAGGATGATAAACATAACTTTATATTTAAAACTGATAATATGGAAGAATATATATTTCCAAAAACTTTATTCTCATTAAATATTTATCAAAATTATTATAACATAAAAAGGGTATAGTTTTAAACTATATCCTTTCTTTATGTTTATCCTAAATTACAATTTGACACTCTAATTAAAATTTTTACAATCGCATATTTCGCATATTCTCAAAAACTTTACTGCCTTCAAATTCATTTTCTGTATTATATAGAACTTTATTTTTATTATCATATTCAAAAAAACTACCTATATTACTAGAAGTCTCTACGTATTTCGCATTAAAGTCTAAATCTAATTTTTTAATGTTATTTTCGTTATATTTTTCCGGTAAAGTTATCATAGCATATCCTCTTTTACTATTTATATTTCATATTCATAATTATCTTCTTTTTCTATATTAATATTTTAATACGAATGTCTATTATCTATCGGAATTTTAGTTTCAAGTTCCAACCATATAGGAGTTGTATATAAATAAGGCTTTATTAACTCCAATGGAATATTTTGTGCTGTTGTACAACCTATTATAATTAAATCAACATTTTCATTTAATATATCCGTCATATGTTCATTATGAAACGCATTATGTATTTCAGGAAATTCTTCATAAACATATATTAAAATATTTGGATTATCTCTAATTATTCCTTGCAATTCATCAATTATATTTGTTGTTTTACCAGTTCCTACTGCTCCACTAAATATTTTTGAATTTATAGTACTTTTAATCATGCTTATTTTCCTTCTCATTTAAATATTTTCTTGCTAATTTAATAACATCTTCAAAAAATATATCAGCTTCATAATTATTTTTTGATGCTTCTTCTTTTATATCATCAGCTATATATTTTGATTCTAATTCAACCATAGTTTTATATTCACTATCAAAATCCATCATCATATTATTTACCTCTTTTTATATTATATATTTATTGTAACACAATAATGTTATAACTCGTGTAATTATTTATATTTACATTTCATATTCATAATTATCTTCTTTTTCTATATTTTTATTTTCTACAATATTTTTATCATTATCTAATATCTGATGATTTTCCATTTCTTTATTATTAAAATATTCTCCATATAATTGTCTTTGATGGTCAAATACATACTCTATTCTATTTGCTATCTTCTCTCCATATGTAGCTCTTACTTTATTTATTACATCTTCATCTATTAAATTTCCCGGCATATCCTTGATATTTAACTGCTGTCCATATAGTTTATGACATATATCAAGCTGTTTATCACAATTTAAATCAAATGGTTTGAATGTAACACTATTTATTAATCCCCAAGTATCTTTATTTATAGGATAATCTACTTGCATATCACTTAAAAACGATGCTCCATTATCAAATATAGGGGCATATTCATATGTTCCATCTGGTGTTTTAATAAGTCCTATATTACTGAAATGCCTATCTTCATTCATTATTAATGTATCAAATTCTAATATTGATGTGATATATGCTCCAACATCTTCTTTACCTGTTATTCCTTCTATCATCCCTACTACTGATTTGATTGCATCTTCTGTTGACATATCCTCTAACATTTCTACTATATCTATATCTAATTCAAGTTCAAAAAATTCATCTAATGGAACAAATTCAGAACCTTCAGGGTAGTTTTTCATAAAATCATCCGACTTACATCCCATTGATATATTAATCTCTCCCTCTTTCATATAAGATATATTACATAAATCATAATTAACATAATTTTTTATATTAGAATATTTAAGGATTGAACTTGCTACATATTCTGCTGCTCCTTCATATCCTAGATAATCAGCTTTATACCATGTACCATCAACTCTTGCTTTTGTTTGATTACCTGTTTGAAATTCAACAATCTTATTTTCAATATTCTTTGTATTAATCTGCATTTACTTTTCTCCAAATATACATTAATATTAATGTACTCTTATATATATAGTATCGTATATAATTATGTTTTTCGGATATTTAGTTGCAAAAACTGCACGAATTATACTATTGTTGTGATATAATATGTTTATAGAAAAGAGAAAAATATTATTTATGAGGTAATTAATTATGACAGTTGAACTTATGTATAAAGATAACGTAATGACTCGTGCAGTTGTTGATGAAGTAAATAAAACAGTTAGTTTTGAAAACTTTACAGATGATAATATCAGACGTATGTTTGGATGTAAAAAAACAGCTACCTATGAGGATTTTGAAAGGTTTTTAGAGAGAAGATGTTTTCCACGTACAAGAGATAATGCTTCTGATTTGCTTAATACATTAGGTCTTACTGAATACAATCCTCTTGAAATTGTTAAAAAGACTAGTGGAAAAATGGCACATGATACTTTATGGGTTAGATTTTCTTAATTGATTGGAGAATATTATGGACAAATATTTTATTGAAGTAAATAGTATAACTTATCAATATCCATATGGAATAGATAAAAAAGTAACTGATTATGGTGTATTAAATAAGTATATCGGTAAAGAATTTTCAAGAAAAGAAATAGATAAGATAATCGCAAAAATGATACTAAAACATCCATATATAGATAATTCTATGAACTTAAAATTGTCTATTATGAGAAAAACTGCGAAATTTGACTCCTTTTATCATATTTTGAATTTTCATAATTATAATTATGAAAACCAAGTAAAAGGTGATACTGCAATAAAATATGAATTAAATTAAGGAGAATATTATGATTGAAGAAGAAATGCATTTGGTTAAATTGTTTACCCCTGTATCAGGGGAATTTATAGAAAAAGTGATATATACCAATGCCCCTGATTATGTTATTAAAAATATTTGTGATGAAATAGAAGAAGATGGCATTCTTAATGATGTAAATAAAATTAATGGTGTTTTAGATGTATTAAAAGCTAGAGGCTATAAATATAAAACAGTTGATAATATACCTCAATTTGGACTTTAAAATTGTATTAATATAAAATAAAAAGGAGAATTAAATGCAATTTATACCAACAAAGGAATATAAAGAAATATCTCTACAAGAGGGATTAAATCAGCTCCAATTAGGTAATATAGATAAATTATATTCTGACGGATTAGATGCAGAGGAATATATTTATTTTGATAATAACAAAGGTTTTTGTTATGAAGATGGCTGTGCTATTGGAGATACCTTTGAACGGACATTACACGTATTACATTCACTTAAATGGTGTTTTAGCTCTAAGTTTTATGTAAAATTAAATAAATAATAAAAAATAAGGGTATAGTCATTAACTATATCCTTTTTTTATACCCTCTTTTTATAATTAATTCTTACATTTCTTATTATCATCCATTTATTACACGAGTTATACATCTTGTATGGTATAATATGTATAAGATAAAGAAATATTTAAAGGAGTAATTATATGTCATATACTATTAAATCCGCAGATGAATTAAAAAATCCATTTTTATGTTATTGTGTTTTTCGTGAATTTAATAAAGAAATAAATGAAGATTATATTGATATTCATTATGATATTATAGATACTATTCCTTTCCTATTTTGGCTAAAAGGTAAAAATGTTATTACAAATGAACAGCTTGAAAAATATTTAAGTATAAATGATAGTCTTTATTTAAAAGATATTTTAAAAGATGATAAGTTATTTACTAATACTTGCGGAATGAGTTATTTATCGGATATTAAGACCTATACTCTTTTAGCTGAATATATGTGTCAGACAAAGGAATTTAGAGAAAAACTTTGGAATAGCATTCATAATATTGAAAATGATATAGTAAGCGGTATAAGTCCTATATGCATTATAGATGATACTGAAATGTTTTATCATAATTATCATCTTTATTATGTCTTTCAAATGAGTATTTATGAAGCACAACAATTATTATCATATAAAGACCAATTTAATATTGGTATTAATATGACTATATCTGAAGCTGATACATGTATTCCTATTATTGAATTTTAATTATATTAAACAGGAGAATTTATGGATATTAATACAGATATTCAATATATTATTTTATTTGAAATTTTTAAAAGGTTTGAAACTGAAAGACTTTATAAGGTTGAAGATATATCTTTTGGTCCTGATGAGTTAAGAAAAATTGTACATACTGTAATAACAGAAAATGATTTTATTAATCATAACAATGAGACAGAAGAATATTTTTTTAATTATATTAACAAATTATATGATGATATAGCCTTACATAAATCTAACTCTATAATACACAAAATAAAACAAGACTATTATAAATATATAAGAGAAAAATGTGAGCAATGGTATCAACAACATCTACGCTGAAAGCCTAGATGTTTATTACAAGTATTTGCATACTTGTAATTGGTAATCCTTTGTTTTAACCTACTAGCGTTAAACTAGAGGTTAGAAACAAGATATTATCAATCAAATTTAAATTCTTTCTATTAACTTTAAACCTTACACGATTTATATGTTATATATGATATTATATATTTAATAAGGAGAATATTTATATGAAAATTTGTAATGAAGCATTAAGGTCTTATTTATTCCATGCTATTTTAGAATGGGCTGATAGTGAAAACGACTATAACGGTATTGAAGATGAGAATTTTATTAAATTGGTATGCAAAACTACAGGTATGCCTGAAAAGGAATATAACGATATTATGATGATTCATAAAACTATTCCTTTTAATGATGATTCATGTAAATTTAAATGTAGTATTGCGGCTACAAGTGATAGTAATTGTAAAGATTTTTGCAATATGGAATGTCCATTTTAATTGAAAGGAGAAACAATGGAACAGTTAATTAATACAGCAACACCTTATTACTATGCAATGTTAGGCTTTTGTATTTTTGGTATAGCTATTATATGTACTAGTATAGTTATATTTATAATTTTAGGTATGACTACTGGTAAAGAATCACTTATTATGTCTATTTTGGGAGTATTACTTTTTATTCCAGGATTACATTTTGGTAATATTTTTGACAAATATAATGAGCAGATGACAGCTATTGTAAAACCTATCATTAGCGAAAATTATCCTGACGCAACAGATTTTTATTATGGTCTCGATGCTGGTCATTTCGCAACGAACGATATTGAATACAAGATTCAGTATAAAAAGACTGTAAACAATGAAGAAAAACTTATTATAACTGTTAAAGATGAACAGTCTAAAGATAAGAATACAAAAATGCTTGATATTCCAAAAACAACTTAATGACAATTAATAATTAATAAAAAATAGGAGAAAAAACAATGGAACAGTTAGTTTATGCGGCAACAATACCTTATATTGCAACAATAATACTTTTTATATTTGGTGGGGCTTTTTTGGGTGTAATCATTCTTATGTTTGTTTTTGATGACGAAGATAAGAAAATAATAATTACGCTATTAGCTGTAGGAATAATTTTACTAGCTTTAGGTTATTACTGCAAAAATATTTACAGTAGATATAACAATCAAATTAAATCCATTGTCAAAGATGTTATTGCTAGGGAATATCCTGATGCAACAGAATTTAGATTTGAATTAGATACGGGATATTTTACAGAAAACGATATTGAATACAAGATTCAGTATAAAAAGACTATAAACAATGAAGAAAAGCTTATTATAACTGTCAACTATTTTATTGCACCTGGCAACAATAAGAGTATAAAAACGCTTGATATTCCAAAGGAAACAAAAAACAATGAGTCCACTAACGATTAAAATACTCATCCTTGCTGCCGAAGTCATCATCATGGCAATAGGATTTACAATTAATCATTTCCATGTAGGAAATAAGGATGTCAGATACATAGTAACAGCAATTGGTGTTGGTATTACAATATTTGCACTTGTACAGTTATCAACAGATATTGGCACTGCTCTATTTGGTATAGAGGGTGTAAATACAAGGACACCTAAACCTAATCCATAGTATATATAAAGAGGTAAACGATAATGTTACTTTTTCTAATAGATTTTATAACAGGCAGTATTTTATTTATATTAGGTCAAGCTGGTATTATCCCTAATATTACTTATTCTAACATTTACGGACAACAAGTTTCTTCATTAGAAACTGTTAATTTTATTGCAATATCTTTACAACTTATGGGTATATTGTGCCTATTTTTATATTTTAAAGATAAATTAAAAAAGGAGTAATGCTATTAAGCAAAACTCCTTTATTTTTTTCATTATATAACAGCACTTCCATATGCTGTCACATCATTATAATTATTTTTTATCTGTTCTATTAATTTCTCTTTTGGTATAAAATTATATAATTCTTCTTGTTTACATTCAAAATTTTCTCTTATATCACTATACTGCATATTTAATACTTCTTTATTATCAACAAAGATATGTACTTCTATTGAATAATCATCAAAGTATCTATTACCTTTTTTATCATTATTATTACTATCGTCATTATCTGCATATTCTATGTCTGTGTATAGCTTATAATTATTTAATTTATAACTATCTGTTAAATATCCATATATCTCATCTATATGTTCTATATCATCTACATATATATTAAATTCAGGTGTTTTATGATAATCATATGTTATTTTTTCTGTTATATCTGGATATTTTTTTAATAATGCTTTTCTATCGTTTGAAGCTTTTATAAATTTTATATTATAGTAAGCTATTTCAAATTCAATATCATCTACTTCCCAATTTACTTGAAATAGTGAATCATGCCTATCATGATATTTGATTGGAACTGTTATATCATCATCCGGTATATATATAGAATATATTGTTTCCTCATCATCTTCTTTTATGATGTTTTTAATCTCATACTTGTCATCTAAATTTTTATCAAGATAAGCAGTGATTTCTTTTTTCATACGTTTCTCTGATGGTTTCTTTTGTTCAAGATTGAATGTTAAAATTATTAATCCCCACATTAATACATATCCGATAATAAGAATACTTATAATTATCATTATTATTTTTATTATCTTTATTATCTTTATTATATGTTTTTTCATTATTATAACCTTTTATAAGAATATTTCATCTATATCATCATAAGTATTATCTTCTACTAATTCAGTAGGATTTCCGTCTTTATCTATATCTTTTATCTGATATGAATTATAATTTCTTTCAGGATTATATTTATCTTCTACTTTATCTATATATAAATTAATTCCACCATTATCATTTTTATATAATTCTTCTTTTTGTTCATCTGTTAATTTTATATATCCTTTTAATAAATCATTTATTGTATGTAAACTGCTATTTATTTCATACATCCTATCATTCTTGGTATATTCTAAATTACTCATTATTAGTAATCTATCTATTTCTTCTATATACCTTTTCTTTGCTTTTACTGTTATCATCTTAAATATTTCCTTCTTTCATGCAGCAGTCCTGGATATTGCTCTTTTATATCTTTATATAATATTCTTGAATGTCTTAATTTTCTTAATGCTTTACCTTCTATTTGTCTTACTCTTTCTGCTGTCATGCTTTTATTATATATTACTTTTAAGGCTTCTGCTGTCTCTTTTAAATTTAATGGATAACCTGTTTCGATTCCATTTCGTAATACAAGTACCATATATTCATTTTCTGTTAAGATGTTTTTTGCTACACCTAATATTTGGTCTACAAAAATCTTTTGCTCTGCTTTTTCTGCAATATCTGTATCTATCTCTACAAACCGATACATGTTTTCTTCTGATTGTCTACCCTCTAAATCATTATTATATGTTAATACTTTATCTAATGATTCCATCTCACTCGAAAATGGTAATAAGTTTTTTAATGCATCCTCTGTTATCTCTAGCATCTCTGCAAGTTCTTTTGTTGATGTATCATTTTCGTGATTAGTATGTTTTACTGCTATTATTTTATTTAATTCATATATTTTATTCTGCAAATAATATGGTAATGATACTGGATTTTCTGTCGCTTTAATATCTCTTTCTATTGCATTTCTTCCCCACCAGTATGCATAAGTTACAAATTTTCCTTTTTCTTTATCCCATCTATTTGCTGCTTTTATAAATGAATATAATATAGATAAATATGCATCTTCAACATTATCTCCAAAATAATATTTAGATAATATATCTATTGCTAATGTCCTATTTCGTACTATTAATTCCGTTTCAGCTTCTTTATCATTATTTTGTATTCTTACACATAACTCTTCATTATATCCTTCATCAGGTTTTTCTTTATATTGTGGATATATCTTTTCCATATCCTTTATTACTTTAGCCACTTTACTTAAATCATTGACCATTTATACATACCCCCATATGTAAATAGTTATCTTTCTATTTCTTCTTCCTCTAATTTATTTTCTTCTTCTTTTAATATATCTTTAAAATTAATCTTATCTTTTTCTTCAGCTTTATTATTCTTTATGAACTTTGGTACATCATTTTGAAATTTATTATAATTTAAATATTCTGATTTAAATACTTGTATATTCATATTTTTTTATCCTATATATTAAACATATATTTGTTTAAATATTTTTCTTATATATATAGTATCGTAAATTATGGACATTTTCGGTTATTAATTTTATTACTTTATAAATATGATATACACGAATTATATATATGATATGTTATAATAATATTATCAAATAAAAACAAATAATTAGGAGAAAAATTATGAGTACTGCTGATTATAGAGATGTTGTATTAGATGAAAGAACTGATGCAAATATCAGTTTAGATAAAGGTGATTTTGTAAAATGTATTGATTGTGGCCGATTAATGCTTGTTAATGTAGGAGAAGGTATTTGTCCTGAATGTTGTGGAGATAATCTTATATGGGCTAGTGACAATAAAGAAGAAATTTCAGAGGATTTCTTTAATGATAATGATAAATATACATTAGTTGATATGAAATCATAATGGATAAATACACGATTTATAATACAAATATAGTATAATATTGTTAGAAAATATTTAAGGAGAAAAATTGTTATGTTGATACCATTTAGTACATTAGCTAATTATTGTAAGTTTATAAATAGTAATTGTGAGGGATGTGCTTATAAAATAGCTTGTGATATTTTTTCTGATGAGATAAAAGACGTTACTCCATCTCAATTAATGGATATTATAAATAATCCAAACTTTACAGATATTATAATTAAAAACAAAGCATTTAATAACGAAGATTAAAAAATATTTTCGGTTTATTGTAAAATACTACACGAGTTATGATATATGTGTGATATAATGTATATATAAAATAAATGAGTGATAAACTTCCGAAGAGGGGTATGGAAGGTCTGAGCAGACAGATAATATGCTGGAATATTCGGTTCGACTCCGAATGCTACATTTTGAATCCGGATATACATTTTGTAGTATATGCTTCTGCAAATAGGAAACCCTAGCAGTACTGAATGGTTCAAGTCCATTCTCACTCAATCCAATAATATATAAGGAGAAATATTATGGCTTACCATTATATTGTTACATTTGATAATAATAAAAAAGTATGGGTGGATATTGATACAGCAAATAAAGAAGAAGTAAAACAGATTGCCTCTGCAATATTAGATGAGGCAGATTGCAGTTCTACTATTGTTTCTATAAAAAGAACTACTCATTTAGGCGATATTGCTGATGTAGATTATGTTGCATGATATATAAGATTTAAAAGGAGATATTTATTATGACTAGAATGAATGACACTATTTATGTAACCGATAACGATAATCTTGATACACTTACTTCTACTGATGAAGTATTTTTATAGGAGATTATATATGAACCTGGATTTAATTGCTTTTATAATTTCTTTTATATTAGCTTGCATTATTACTTATTTTAAAATTAAAAAAGATTCTAATATCAATAAATATATTAATAATAAATAATATTTAAGGAGCCGAGGAACTTACTCTTCGACTCCATTTCTTTTTCTTTAATTTCCTAATGGTGTTTTATATACTATCATATTGATTATTATATCTATAACAAATCCTATTGCTAATAACGGTAACATTCCACCACCATTATATATTAAAAATATTACTGCTATTCCCCACAATACTCCTTTGAATATAACTAACCAGACACATACGATTGTTACCATCATTGCAAAGATAAATTCTTTATTAACATGTATGATATTTTCAAAAAACTGAAATATTGGTGTTAATATATTATCTTCAAATGTTATTACATTAGCATACATTATATTAAACTTATCTGCTGTATTATGTAAAAACATAATATTATCTAATACCGGTATCTTATTTAAATATCTTAACAGCATACCACATATGAATATTATTAAACATATTCTAAATCGTGTTACAAATCCTATTGCTATCTCTTCTATTCCGTGTCTTTTAAACAAAAATTCTATCATATCCTTTTAATCTTCTCCTTTGTTTTCATTTATGTGATTACTAATGTCCTAATATTACTACTATTTTATATATTTGTACAGTATTAGTTTTCATATAAGTGACTACATTTAATATAGAATATTGAATTTTGTTTTCATATAACTGATTACATATCTTATCTTAGATTAAAACATAAGTTTTCATATAAATGACAACAATACATCTCTGTTTTTATTATTTTATCATTTGATTACAGGAAATAGTTTTCATTTATTTGACAACATTTTTATTGATTATCATTACTCTTTACTCGATTTTATTCTGCATTTTCTTTATTTATATCATATTTGTTTCCACTTATATGACAACATTTTATTTAGAAAAGATGAGAAGTATTGTATTTATTGACTAATTATAACTATTTTTGACATATATATTGATTATATTTTATTTATATCAGGATAAAAACATAGTATTATTTTTAAAAATATTGATTTTATAAGGGAAAACAAAGAAGTTATATTTAGATTTAATAATATTGGTTATATTTAGTATATATAATCAGTATTATTAATAAAAAATAGATTATTCCACACTATATAGAAATATTATTTAAAATTTAATAGTATTCTTTTTAAATATATATAAGTGTATTACTTATTATACTTTATTATTATTTTTATAGATGTATAGAGAGTTATTTTAGCTAAAAAAGTTTTAAGATATTAAAAAAATAAATATATGATATATACATATTTCACAAAAATAAATTATTTACCTGAATATAATTTCCAAAAATTGGGAATTATGATATTATAAATCGTGAACAAATAATTTTATATAAATAGCAATGATATTAATATGATTAATATTTTGCTTATATCAAGGAGGAATTGTCTTATGGAATATAATTCAAAAACCTATGGAACCCAAAAAATTAAAAATGATATTGATAAGAATTTATATTCTTTCAATCATTATTTACAGAGAGAAGAAAATCAATGGAATAGAAAAGCAAAATCTCTTTTAATTGATTCTATGTTAAGAGGTTATATAATATTACCTTTTGTAATTGATAAGAGAGATAAAATTGGCGGTATCATTGAAGGAAAACAGAGATTATCTACACTTAGAGATTTTCTTGATAATAAGCTTCGCATGACTAACAATATGGAACCGCTTGTTTTAGATGTAGTTACAGTTGATGAAGATGGTAATACTAAAGATGAAACTAAAGAATTTGATATATCCGGTAAAAAGTTCAGACAGTTTGATAAAGAACTTATAGATATTATTACTTCTTATCAGTTTAAGTTCTATGAGATAACAGATGCAACTGATAAAGAAATTGTAGATAACTTTATTAGACTTAATGCTGGTAAACCACTCACAAATAAACAGTTAAGAAAAACAGTCGCATCAAAAGAGGTATCTTCAGAAATAGCTTCTATCTGCAATTTACCATTTATGAAAGATAAGCTCATTACTAAAGGACAGAAGAAATCGGCTGCAGATATAGATGCAGTAATTAAAACTTTACTTCTTATATCAAATAAGGAAAATGGTTATGAAATTAAGACATTTAATGTGCCGGATATTCAAGCTTTCCAGATTTGGTATAATGATAACCAAAATGAACATGTTATATCACAGCTTACAGATGCTATTAATGAGTTAGATAAGAATATAGAAACTATATCTATTAAAACTACTTCTATCCCATTTATGCTTTATGCTGCATACAGAACAATTGAAGAAGATAAAGATATGACAGAGTTTGCAGATAAAGTAAAAGACTTTGTTACTAATTATAATAACAATACTGATTATTCGGCTTTAATTAAAAATGGTACATCAAGCAATGCTAGTATACAGGCAAGACTTGATTATTGGAATGAATTAGTATAACACTTTTAAATACAAATATAGCCTACCTAATTAAAAAGGTAGGCTATTTGTTTATTTCAGTTGCTTATTAATGAACTTTCACTGATAAATTTTATATTATCATCCTTTCGATTACTTAATAATTCTTTTAGCGTTGGAGTTTTTTCCATAAATATCAATCCTTCACATTCTTGTTATTGCTTATTGAAACGACTATTTTACATTTTTACAATTACTCAACATATTCAAGAAATATTTTCTCTTCAAATTCACCTTTCTTAGCAGCCTTCTTCACTCTCAACTGTTCCAATTCTTCTAATGTATATCCTTTCGCAATGCAAATTGTCCGAAGCACCTCTAAAACATCTGCTATTTCCTCTAAATTTTTGTCTGCATGGTATTCTGCAACTTCTTCATCCAATTTTGTTTCCAATGCTGTTATGTACTCTTTCTCAGATAGGATATGTGTTACACATTTTTTCCCATCTGATTCAATAAGTTCTGGTATCTTATCTCGTACTAATTTGTTATATATTTTCATTTATTCCTCCTTATTTTTTACAATTTTCGCACCTTCGTTATAATCAACGATTGTTGCTTCAATTTTAACTTTATCGCCAATGTTTACGTTCATATTACTCTTCTATCTCAAATAATTCATCATCTGAAAAAATTCAATACCCACTTATAGGGGTCTTACAATGCATATTCCCACCTAAGTTAAATCATTGGTTATACAACTATAGATGGGTATATACATGTTAATTCTAATCAATATCCGCAATGCTTTCTACAAAGCAGTTATAATACATATATCTCTTGCCATTGAAGTCAAACTTGACATATCCACCATCATTGGTTTCAATATCAATCTTGCCTTCGTATGTTGCAAGTTTCTTGCCATCTGCTGTGTATACAGTAATTGTTCTCTGCATACCGCCATTTACATCGCTTTTCATATCCGTTACCATTCTGTCCCAAGAAGCACATCCTGTCATTCCAAGGCATAATGCTAACCCTAATGCAACTGCACAAATTTTCTTTTTCATAATAATTTTTTCCTTTCTGCTGATAATCAGCCTCATCCTCTTAATACACCACATAAAGTTTCTATGTAATCCATAGCCTTACAGCTATCAACATCTTCAGTAGAAAATAACTCTCTAACTGTTCCATTTGTAATCTTGTACATAGTGTATGTTGGCGCATCACATACAAAATGTACATTACTATGTTCCTCAAAATTAGGTTCTTTACCATTTAGAATAGAACTAAGATAAGTCTTTTTCCCATTACAGATTGAAATGGCTACATTATCTTCATCTACCCTAGAGTTTTTGTAGTTAAACCTAAAATCTTCTGTGTAATCTAAAATATTAGAATCATCAAATTTTCTAGCCATTATTACAGTACCATCTTTATATATAATAAATAATTTGTGTATATAGCCCCAGCCACCGCCTTTTACAGTAAACGCATACTCCATATCATCTAATGACTTTTCAATATCATTATATTTCATTTGTCCTTTTAAATAATCTCTTTCAGACATCAATATATGTCCAAGCAAATTTTTACCATTTCCATTAACTGTACCCCATATTCTATCTCCCCAAGTATTTCCTTCATCAAGAAAAGCTGTATCAGTATTACATAATTTTTCAGCTAAATCTTTATTCTGTTCAAATTTAGCGTGTACAATATCGGTCATAACATCTACTTTTATACTCTCCCAATCAGGACGTAATGAAACTTTTCTTCCTAAACGTTTAGCTTCACTTGCATTTAAAACACTAAATTGTTTTCTATCTTCATAAGAAATACATTTCTGTGCTTGGAATGCAGCTTCATTATTCTTATATGTTATACCATCATATGTTACTGGTCTTTCATAGAAATTACTTAAATAGTAATATTCCCCTTTAAAACTATCTATTTTATTCATAATTATTATACCTCTATTTTTTATATAAAATCATATTCTATTATAATTATAACATATATTATTCATTATTCGTGTATTTCAATCTATTAATTTTTCATCTTTATTTGTATCTTCTTTATATGAATTAGTAACACCATATACAATCCACGGTATTACTGACACAAAACAACATATTATTATTGAAATTATCTTATTTATAATAATCACTTATCCTTTCTGTTTATTTTTCTTTATATATTAGTATCGTAGGAAATTAAATTTCCCAAGCCCAAAATATAAAAAGGGTATAGTTTTTAGCTATACCCTTAAATATTTAACGGTCTATATCATAATTATTATCCATACAATAGAGATAATCTTCTAAAAAATCTTTACCCAACATATTTTCAATGATTTCTTTACCTTTTTCATTAGGATATATAAACGCTGCTTTATTTTCATAACCTACATAATCATTAATACAAACAAATCCAGCTCCTTCTAGTATTTTATATTCTCTCTCTAATACTGACTCTGCTGGTATTTTTTCTAGTCCATCTTTTTTCTGAAAATCATATAAATAATATTTATCTACCGGAAATTCCTCTTCTGAAATATATGCTGTTGTCACATATATATCATTCTCAAAATTTGGATTACTTTGTTTTTGTGTTTCTATATATGCTTTTAAATTATCTGTTTTATATGCATCATCATATTTAATATAAATATCATGTATATCATTAAAATCTACTTTATCAGAAAAGCCTTTTATATCATTTAACATAAAGCTATCTATTGTTTCGCCATAATCTGTAACACAATAAGTATCTGCGATTTTTTCATTACTTGTTATTGTTTTATAATTATTTTCTTTATAAGCATCAAGTCCTTTGTATAAATCATATAAACTAGCACTACACATATTTTCATTAGGAGAATCTAAAGCCCAATATATGTCTAAAACTATATCGTCTACTGTTTTAATTCCATCTTTAGGATAAAGTATTAATAGGGCTACCAAGTCTGGATTTACAATATATACTGTTCCCATATCAGAATTTTTAAGAATCCATTCTTTTAAATCATCAAAAGTATCATCTTTATCCATAAGAAAACGGTTTTTTGGTAATCCAGCAAGTTCTCTATTTATTTCTCTTTTATCCTCGACACCCCAATTTTTAAAATCAAAATATCTAAGTTCTCCTAATGACATATTACATCTTGAATATGTATAGTCTTTTGTACTATCTTTATACCACATTTTAGGACTACATCCTAAATAATCTAAATCTCTAAATACATTACAAAATGTATTATAATCTAAATCTTTACACACATGACTTTCTATTTGACCAAAGGTATTATTAATTTCTACTTCAATACCGAATGTATTAGGTTTAGTTTGTCTTGTATCAGTATCAATATCAAACATAATTCCATAATAGTTTTCAATTGCTCTTAAAATACGAATATTTTTAGCTCTTAATACTGCTAAAAAATCATTTTTATTATCATAAGTTTCTCCTTTTAGAGGTCTTTTATCCATTTCAGTTTTATAATTCTTAAAATAGTCTGATGGATTTCCATTTAAAATTTCAATATCTGCTCTTATCTGTTTATACTGTTCGTAACTCATTTATTAAGTCTCCTATATATAAGCTTAAAAGCTTCTTGGTTTAAATATTTGCTTTAAAAAATTTATGCATTTTACTTTCATTAAATAAAAGAATATCATCTATATATAGGTTAAGCATACCTCCATCTATTAATTCTTCTATCTCTTCGTTTGTAAATAGATTTGATACAAATTCATCCAAGGTATCATCCGGCATCACAACCTGCATTTGATTTCTATTTGTTTTCATTATTTAAATCTCTTTTTATAAATAGTATATTTTAGGTATTTACCTTTCTATATATAGTATCGTAAATTACAGACGTTTTCGGATACTTCTATGATAAATATTTGAAATATAAAAAAGGCATAGTTATTAACTATACCCTTAGTAATTAGTCTAATTCAATTTCTTTTTCTGACTCTTTATTACATTCTAAGACTCTTTCATTCATTTTATCTATAACTTTTTGGCCTATTTCATTAGGAAAGATAAATGCTGTCTTATATTCATAACCGACATAATTATTAACATCAACAAATCCTGCATCTTCAAGTATTTTATTTTCTCTTTCTAATACTTCATTTACCGGAATAAGCTTTTTATTTACATCTTTTTCATTTTTAAAGATACAATATTTATTAGGGGAAAATTCTTCACATGAAATATAAGCAGTAGTAATATATAATTCATCTTCTGGCATATTTTTCATATAATCTTTAAATACATCTGCTTTATTCTTATCTAAATAATCATTATCATCTATTCTAATCATATGGATTCTTTTCATATTTATGTCCATTAATGCTTTAATATCTTGTGTAAAAAAACTATCTTCAAAGCCATAATCAAATATTTTATTCATAATATTACCTTTCTATTTTTACAAATCTAATTCAATTTGTTCATATTCATCTTTATCTTCGTCTTTATTTATCTCTTTGTCTTTTTGTAAATCATATTCTTCTATTTTCATATTGAATTTTTGATTACAATATGAAGCAAGTATTGACCTATGACAATCTTCAGGATTTTTTTCATAACAAAGTAATACAATTCCTTTTTCTTCAGGTGTTAATGTTATTAATTTTTCTTTTAATAGTATTTCAACATCCTTACTACTAAGCATTTGCCAATATTTAGACGTATAATCGCCGCTTGTTATCATTCCATTCTTATACTCCTTAAGTAATTCCCAAGACGGTGCCAAATCCTTTATTTCGCCACATTTACAGCCTTTAGGAGTGATACGAGATATACTATAAGGTCTATATCCATTATCTGAATATACTTTTGTTTTAGCAAAATAGCCTGTTTTTATTTCTTTTAATGCCATTTTAATACCTCCTATTTACCTTAGATGTTTTTGCATTTGCAATATTCCATCTAGTATCATCATTTTGCTTTATTAAATATTTACATCCACTAGAATGATTTTCTTTATTTAATTTAATTATATATTTTGCATTTGATTTGAAAGATGCATTTACAATATCATAATAATCATCAGCATCAGTATTCCATGTAGTAATAAGTATCGCATTTTCCATTCTTGTCGATTTATTTAACTTATTAATATACTCCATCTGCTTATCAGTCGGACAATCCGGACACTCAAATACAATTACTGAATCTGAATAATCTCCAATATCTAATATCTCATTACGATTGGAATACAATATAATATCCTTAAAACTTGCAAAATCTTCTAAATGATTGGTAATGACAATAAACTTTTTATCTTTTATCTGTGACAGTATATTTTTTACTTGAAATGATTTTCCATGACCATTTTCACCCATAATAATAACATTATTTGATATTCTATCCATTTCATCAAATAATTCCAATGGCTCTTCTAATCCTTTTAAATATATATCCATATATAATAATACCTTTCTGATTTATCAACAACATCTAAGCTTAAAGCGTAGATGTTTATTACAAGTATTTTTAATACTTGTAATTGGTAATCCTTTGTTGTAACCTGCTATGCTAAAGCATAGAGGCTACAGCAAAATATTATCTATCATAATAATCATCTTCATAATTGCCATCATAATCATCTAAATCCGGTAATTTATCTGCTCTTTTACCCATTGAATATTTGTCAATATTATGCTCTTCATTACCGACTTCAAATCCTGATGTGTAATTACTAAATTTATCTTTTTCTTCATATTTATCAAAATCTAAATAATCTAAATCTTGTATAAGTCTGTCTTTATTTTCGATTATATAATTTACTCTTTCTTTAATATCTTCTAACTCATCATAAGATAAATAATCTAAAGGAAAATCAAGTACATCAGGAATTGGATTTCCAATTATAAAAGTTGCATAATCTTCATTTAACTTTTCCTCCTCTAAATTAAATTGAATATTAATTTTTTTCTTTTTCCCTTGTAATGAACATAATTCGTCTACATAAGAATTAGCACAGCCAACCATAATTAAATTATTTGGCAAATTCTTAAAAGGGTAAGAAAACTCTAATGTTTTAATATTATTATAGTCATCTACTGAAAATCCTTTTCCTTTAAATTTGTCAATATCAAAAACTTTTAAATCCATTATTTTCTCCTATTTAAGGTAATATACCTTACTATTTACTAGGACTATTACTTTCAATAAATAGTTTCCTAATATTATTATTTTTATTAAAGCTATCAGATGAACATAAATTTACTGCGGTATCAACTATCTCATCATATGAAATATTTATATACCACTCTCCATTATCCTTATTCGCTTTAAATTTTTCATGTAATAAATTTTCAATAGTTTTATCAATATACATAGGACCAATAACAGTCATTCTTTTAAGCTGTAATCCACCACTATTACTATTATTCAGTTCTTTAACTCTATTACCTGGTCTTGATGTTCTACCAATCTTAACACGGTATTCATTTTCTAATATGTATATATATCCTAAATTCTCGCCTATCTCAAAATTATTATCATTAACGTAATTTGCATTTGTATAACTATTTATAAACATCTATTTCCCCAATACTAAAAATATTTAAAGAATATAGCTAAAGAGAATTGAACTCTTATCTTTAGGTTCGTAGCCTAATATTCTATCCATTAAACTATAGCTATATATTTCTTTATATATATTAGTATCGTTTTTGATAGGGAATTTCGATTATTTAAATAAAAAAATGTACCTATCTTTCGATAGATACATTATTCTATATTCCATTAATTAATCTCCATATCATAAGCATTTTTATTAGCCTCTTCTTCTAATTTTCTATCTTTTTCTGACAAAAAATCAAAAAAACTATTTTGTATTTTATTAGCTATTTCCCAATAATCATGTACTGAATCTCTAAAACTATCTAAAGATGAATAATCAAACATATAAGGCTGTACTGTAGATATGATATTATTATTTAAATCATTCATAAATTTATCTCTATCTGTATAATCATAATTTACAAACTTATAAGTATCAAATTTATCTATATTTTCTTCATCTTTATTGTATTCAGTTATCATTTTATAAGCTTTATTTAAAATATATTCAGAATCAGATTTTGTTCTATAATATGCTTTTACTGTATCATTTATAGCATCTAATACATGAGAGTTTAAATAACGTAAATCTTGAATATGATTTGTATTATATTTAATAATTTCCAATTCATTATTTTTATCATAATCAAGTATTAAATACGATAAATCATTTCTATGAAATTCTTCTCTTAGTGTAAAATTAAATCCATGTTCTTTATAATTTGTAAGTGCTTTTATAAAATCATTAGTTTCTGTTATCAACTGTTTGATTTCTATAGCTTTTAATGGAGCATTAAAATCTCTACTATCTAATCTATATCCTAAATCTGAAGCTATTTTTAAACTATAATCATTTAATTTAAAATAGCAGCTATATAAACCCTTCGTTTCATCAAATTTATTTTTATCAATACTTTTATAATCATGATAAATACGTTTATTAACTGTATATTCTCTATCGCAATATAAAGGATATGGAGCTTTAGCAATTTTAGACCATTCCCCATAAAAATCACATAATTCTTTATTTGACGATAAATCAGCAGTATTTTTATGCAAATCATTTGTTAGATTATATATTTGTACCATACATGTATTTGCTATTAAATATTTACTAAATAAAAACATTACATTTTTATCTATACTATCTTCTAAAAACAGATTAGAGAATTTAAAATTATCATATAATATATTTATATCTTCTTCTCGATTGGCTACTATATTTTTTAAATAATCATTATTATCTTTTAATTTCTCATATTCTTTGTTTAAATTTTCTAATTGTTTTAACATTTCTTTTTCCATATAAAAACCTCATCAATAAGCATATAATACTATTTTATATAAATAGTATCGTGTTTTTTACAGGTTTTCGACTATTGTTTAATAAAAAAGACCTAGCACTATTTGTACTAAGTCTTTAAAAAATAATATTATTTAATAAATATTTATAAAGTTAAGTCAATATCATCATTTTCTAATTGTAACTCTTCTTTTTTCATATTAAGTTCCGATTGTAATTGACTTCTTACTTTATTAAAATATGGATTATCATTTTCCATAAAATCCCATTTCATATATTCACAATCTTGTAATGTAGTAAGCTTTTCTATTTTATTATGATACACTCCATACTGTCTTTTTTCTTGTAAAATATCTTCTAATTTATAAGCATCATTAGGTGATAATTTTTTCCATATATCATCTGTTTTAGAGTTAATTATAAAACTTGTACCATCATCATGTCTTTCTTCGGTTAAATAAATTTCATCTGCTTTTCCATTGATTTTACAAGCAAAAGTAAATTCATTATATCCGCTATTCCAATGATAATCTGCTTTTGTTAATACTATATCTGTAATATCCTCTATAGCTATTTTTTCTTTATTATCCATAGTTTTCTCCTTAAATATTTATATCATATATAAATATTATAGCATATTATTATATTATTTTAACCCAAAAAAATAACACCTTCTTTTCAGAAAGATGTTATTCTTTGGATTTTGGGTTATTTGGATTGAATATAAATAAGCAATATCAATAATTGGATGGATGTATTGATATTTAAGTGTCGCTCATTTATATGTATTATATTATCATATTGAACCTATATTGTCAAATTAGGTACACGATTTTTGTATCATTTTTATATATAAATTTCTAAAATCAATAATATCTAACTAAGTTAAGGACTAAAAATTTTAACAACAGTAAAAAAGAGCTAAATGATATAATAATCATCCAGCTCTTTTAAGGTATGGGGTAAAATATAAATGACATAAATATATAGAAAAATATTTTCCATTTACATATATAGTATAGCAAAAAATATGAAAAATCCAATAACTATTTTAGAAATTTAATTCAAAATCCTCATTTTCCAATTCTTCCGTATTCTCTTCTTTAGAAGTTTCTTTTGAATTAATAAGTCTATCTTCTAAAAAATCTTCTTGTTCTAACATCTCCATAGTTTTTGCATTATTTAAATCATGTTCTATACTTGAAATTTCCTTATTAATTAAATCCATAGCTTCTGTCATAGAATCATAATTATGTATATTAAATCTAATATCTTTACCTATCTTTTCTAATTCATCTATAGCAAATGAAAATTCTTCTTTAGAATGTTGTTTTACAATTGCACTATGCGATTTAATATCAGCGTCAGGATGTTCTAATCTATAATTTTCTGATTCCTTAATTAAATCATTACATTCATACATAAGTGCAAAAATTTTCTCTTTTTGAGCATCGCAATGTAATGTTTTGCCAATATTTTTAAATAATCCCATTTTATATATCTCTTTCTTCTATATCATTATCCATTTCAATAGTATTTTCTAAATCTTTATCTTTACAAATAGATTCAATGAATATATTTTCTAAAGACTCAAAATATTCTGGATAAGATAACTTTTTTAATTCTTCTTGCATATCTTTTACTTTATCTAAAATATTATCTATATTATTATGAAACTTAAATACTTTATCCCCATAACTAATATTAAGAAACTCATTATATGTAAATTCTGCATTACATACATGCGTATATGCCATATAAGATGCATCATCATACCTTTGAAGTATATTATTTATTCTTCCTAAATATTTAAATTCATCAGGCTTTTCTTTATATTTATTATATAAATCAAATCCTAATGCAGTTTTTATAAAAGGATAAGGAGCTTTTGCTATTTTGCTCCATTCAATATATGTAAGAAATACATCACTTTTTTCTACAGATTGAGGTATACGGTTCCAATCAATTCCATAATTTGTACTCATTACATAATTGCTATGCATAAGCTTGTCTGTTGAAAATTCAACTTCCTGTAACAATAAAATTAATGTATTATCTTTAAACATATTATTTCCAAATTTAATATTTCTATCATCTAATAAATCTTGTATTTCGCTTTCATGCATTTTTTCTATATGTAACGACATAACTTTATGCATATAATTCTCGTGAAAATTATTAGTTTCTTTATTAATAAGAGCGTCAAGATAACTTAATTTAGCATCTATTCCTACTAACTCATTTACTTTATCTATTTTTTCATATAAATCCATATTACATCTCCATTTCATAAGCATTTTCATATGCTTCTTGCTCTAATCTCATATCTGCTTTAACCATATAATCCTCAAAATCATTTTTTATATCATCTACAAATTTATCATACTGATTTACAGTGTCCGTAAATGTTTTAAGAGATTTATATTCAATTGGATATGGTTTTACTTTAGAAATTATATTGTTGTCAAAAGCATCAAAATACTTATCTTCATCTATATAAGCAAAATCAACAAATTTATATTTTTCATATTGTTTATCATTATCATCATTATATTCAGCTATCATATTAATAACTTTCTCTAATTTTTTATCTATACTATCTTTCTTCTCAATAGTTTTATCTATTTCTTTAATATGATTAGATAATAAATTACTAATTTCTAAAACATCACTTATATGATTAAGCCCATATTTTAAAAATTCCATTTCTTTATTTTTATCATAAATTAATGAAAAATATTTAGTGTTAAGTGATTGACTTTCAATTTCTTCTAATTTAAAAGAAAAACCATGCTCTTTAAGATTAGTTAGTTCACTTAAAAATCTATTTGTCATTTCATTTAAATCTTTTAAATTATTATAATTAAAACTATCCATAAATTTATTCAAATCTACTTCAATTCCATTATCCTTTGCAATGCTTATACTATAATCTGCAATATTACTTGCATAAAAATCATCATATAATCCATTGTATATATCATCATAACTATCATCACTACCTATTTTTTCATATTTATCTGTATCTTCATTGTAAAATAAAGGATAAGGAGCTTTCGCTATTTCGCTCCATTCATTTAAATATTTATAAAATGAAGTATTTTTATCTACTTCAACAGAGCTATCATGTAAATCAGATAACATATTTATAATAGCTTCAAGCTCTAACTGATAAATTTGATAATTTTCTATAGTATAAAATGCATCTTGACCTATATTTGGTTGAATAAATGTATGCATAAATTCAAAATCATCTCTTAATTCTTCAATTTCATCTCTTGAGTCATCAGCATTTATAAGTTCTTCTGGTGCATCTATACAAAGAAAATTAATATATTTTTCCTCTAATGCTAATCTTGTTTCTTCTATATTGTTCATATTATAATTCCTTTTCTTCTTCTATTTCTTTTTCAATAAAATCTTTGAATTTTTCTTTTATTGCTGCTAATTCATTATCAGAAAAGTATAACAAAGTAGCATCTCCAGTAATTTCTGAATGTTTATGAAGATTAAAAACTGTTTCTGCTAATTCTTTAGGATAATTACTAAATAACATTTCCTTATCAAACACAGTAACTAATGCAGATATTTCTGTAGTATCTTTTAAAGCAAAACCCTTTTTTAAAGAAATATAATAATTGACCTGAAAACACTCATCATGATTATCATTAGTATTTATTCCTAACATATCATCTAAATCATTAATTTCGTCTATATACGCAATATAAAGAGTATCTGGACTACAATCTATTTCTTCTAAATCACGAAATATTATTTCATCTATATTAATAGATTTATTATTTTTAATATTATTATTCATATAAAATTCTCCAATATTTAAAAGTATAATAATACTTTGCTTCTTATATATAGTATCGTAAAACAATATCATTTTCGGATAAAACATATAAATATATTTTCCTTTACTTCTCATAAAATATGAGGCATAATTATATACAGTAAATTTATAACAAAGGAGTAATATTTTATGAAGATGTATACTTGTAAAATTAAAGATAAAGCTATATTATATTGTTTTGGAAAAGATAATAATATAAATAATCTTATTCAATTTATTAATTATCAAGGACCTCATGTTTCTGTTGAAGAAGTAGCAAATCGTATTAAAATAGAACAAATATATATTTATCCGGAAAGTCAAAAATTATCTGGCAGAAAATATATTAAGCTAGTAAATAAAATATTAAAAAACACAGATTTACTAATAAATAATGATGAACTACATAGTTTAATGTTTTTATCAAATCCAGAGAAGATGCAACAATTATTAGGAATTTCCAATGAAGAGAAAGAAGAAATGTTATCTGTTATAAAAGAAAAATTTAATATATAAACAACAAAAAAGGAATAGAAAGATAATAACTATTGTTATTTCTTCTATTCCATATCTTAATTAAAATATTTCTTTAGGTGTTGGCTTTATATCACAAGGCATAAGCTTAAATTTATTACTAGCATCTATTTTTTTATTGATATAATTCAGTGCATGTAAATCAATAGCTTCATCTAATATACTTCTTACTGTTCTTGCATTACCAAATGTCATCAGAGGCCTTTCTTTTGATATTCGTACATCAAATACATCATATGTATCTTGGTCAATAGCAAAATTTTGTTGACCTGCCATATATAAAAATATTTGTCGCATTTCTGTTTCATCATAATCTGGGAAAGAAATATATTCCTTAATACGTGAAGCGAAACCCGGATTTGTCTTAATTAATTCTTTCATATTTTCTGTATATCCGGCTAAAATAATAATAAATTTATCTCTATTATCTTCCATTTCTTTGATAAGTGTAGCTATTGCCTGCTCTCCAAATTCTGATTCTCCTAACGAATAAGCCTCATCAATAAATAATACTCCACCATATGCTTGTCTTATTAATACTTTTGTTTTAATGGTTGTATCACCAAGAGAACCAGCTTTAAGGAAGTTACCATCTACTTCTATTACTTTATTTTCTTTTATATATCCATATTTATATAAAAAACCTGTAATAATCCTTGCTACTGTTGTTTTTCCTGTTCCTGGACTTCCATAAAAAACCATATGACGACCACTTAAAGCATTATTTGAACCTTTCTTTTTTAAATCAGTTCTTTCAAATTTCATTCTTGCAACCATCTCATTAACTTTATCCTTTACAGGAGCAAGTCCAATAAGTTCATTTAAATCTTTTTCAGGATTTTTAGAGCCTTGTTTTGTAATAGATTTTAATGTACTCTTACCAATAATTCTTTCCATATTTGCAGTCTGGTTCATATCTATTTGTCTCTGTTCATCTTTTGTAAAATCAAAACGAGACTGCTTTTTTTTCATACCAAATTCATCATATTCAGCACTTAATTTCCAATCTTTCATAATCCTATCAATTGGTTTGAGTAAAAAGACTGTACAAGCACCTATAAATAATAAAATTCGTTGTATACTATTATATGAATCAAAATTATTAGCTAATAATACTAAGCATACTACTGTATTTAAAACACATAGTATACCTACACAAAACCATAAATTATATTTTAATTTTGGATTTTTCATATATTTTTACCCCTTTAACTTCTTTTTTAAAACTTTATAAGCTTCATTTATTTTTTGAGAATATTTAAGGCAAATACTTTCATCAATATTTTCATCAGGATGATATATTTTTAATAATTTATTTCTTTGTTCTTTTAAAATCTGTTCATCATAATAATCATCGACCATTAATGTTGCCTTGGCTAATTCATATTCTTTCTTATTTTTTAAATCAAAAAATTCATATAAATTATTACATTCCTTTTTATAAGCACTTTCTCTTGCTTTATCTATCATTCCTACAAAAATAGAAAGAATTGGTGGAATACTATAATCATAGCCTTTATTAGTCCGTATTGCTTCGCATTTTTCATGATGTTTTACAACTTTTGTTATTTTAATATCTGGGTTATGGAATACTATAGACATTTCTATATCTGCAATAACACTATTATGATATATACTAGGATTTTTCATTGCTAAATCAAAATCTTCTATTTCTAATACCTTATATATATCATGGCATGTATCAGGTAATTTATCATTTTTAATATTTTTACAAAAAGCTATTAATCCATGATGTTCGTCTAATATTACCTCACCAAAACTACAGGTTTTAGTAAAAATATCAATTAAATCATTATGATATAATTTATCATATTCAATATAACTACTTAATTCATAAGGCATATAGTTATTTATTTTTTCTTTTATTAATTGAGGTAAATGATTATAACATTCATTACATATATGATTATTATTACTCTTTTTACTATTTAATATATTTATTTCTTTATTACATATACAGCAATTCAATATTTTACTCCTTTAAAAAAATATTAGGGCAGAAAAATTATTTCTACCCTAATAAGTAATATTATGATAAAGCAAGTCCAATATCAGAAAAATCTAACTGACCTTCTAAATTATATTCTTGTTCTTTGCGTTCTTTCTTCATTGAAAGTTCTTCATTTCTTATTTGATTTAAATTAACATTAAAGAATGTCTTTGTATTTGCTTTATCTGCATCTTTTTGTTGTTTTTCTTTTATGGTAGTTGCTACAAGTGCCTGATAATTAAATCCATATACTTTACCAGTAGCTTTATATGCGTTTAATAATCTTTCATTTAAATGATATGTATTCTTACCTAAATTAAATGTTTTTGGGGTAACATATGGTGCTGATATTACTAATTTATCTTTTGCTCTTGTATATGCAACATATTCAAGACGAGTTGTTTCATCATAATCTTTTTGAACAATTTTATTTGTTCTTAAATTACTCTCATGATATTCTCTTTTATCAAGATTAGCAATATCGACATATACTATTTTACTCTCTAATCCTTTAGAACCATGAATTGTTGATAAATTAACTTCTGAATATACTGATTCACGTTTGAATTTATCTTCTTTACCATGCATCTTAAAAGCACCTAATTTAGCATCTACATCATCTAATGTTTTACAAAATTTAAAATCTGTTAAAAATTGCTGATAACATTCGTCTGTAGCATCTGGGTCTAAACCATCTAATATTTCAAATAATGCATCTGTATCATGTGGCATACCATTTATTTTTTCTTTTAAAGCATTTATATTATAATCAATAATTTCTTTTGAAGCATCAAATAATTTACCATGTGATAAAGTATTTACATAATCAAAATATCCCTCTTGAAAATCATATAAAAAGCTATCCATAAAATTGACAGCAGTTGCAACATTACTATTATCAATGATTGGTACCTGACATCTTAAGACAGAAGGTATACCTAATTTAGTAAGTTCTGCTCCCATTTTTTCAACACCATCATTATTACGTGTTAAAAACATTATATCTTCAGGTTTAGCACCTAATTCAATATCTCTTTGTATCTGTTTCGCAATCCACTTATATTGTTCATTTGTACTATAAAACCCTTCAACTATAGGTTCCATACCAAAATCTCTTGCAGCTACAAGTTTTCTTGGTGCTACAACTTCATCATCATCATATCTTAATCTATCTTTCATTTTATTACCATAGATTTCAGTAATATTATTTACAAATCCAATAATAGAACGATTACATCTATGATTTTCAATTAAATCTATACTATCATATTGACCGAAATTAGTTTGGAAATTATTCTGCGCCATAATTTCCGGTGTAGCATTTAAGAAACCATAAATAGATTGCTGAAAATCTCCTACACAATATAACGATTTATATGATGCGTTATTCTGTATCTTTTTTAATAATTCAATCTGAACTGGGTTAGTATCTTGAAACTCATCTACTATAATATGTTCAAATCCATAATCATCAAAAAATGTTGGATTTCTCTCAACTAATTCATTTACATTAATAAATTCATCTTGAAATTCCATAACATTATTAGCTTTTAATGTATCATTATATTCATCATACATCATTCTAATATATGTTTTATCAATATCGCTATAATTTGGGTTTAAATCAATTATATCCATATTGCCTTCACTTTTTATCTTATCTATAATATTAGTAAAAGCTAAATAAGCAATCTTTGTAGTCTTTTTATCAATATATTGATTATTTTTTGGCATTGTTATATCTTCTGTTATTTTATTATACTGCCAACCATTAATTTTTGGATATTTATTAAAAATACTATTTATAATTGCATATTTCTGTGTAGTTGATACTACATGTGGTTTACGTGTATAATTTAATTCTTCATAATGTTCATTTATTATATTTTCACAAAATTTATTAAATGTACCACTCCACATATTTGATACATCTACATCTTTTAATTGTTCATCTGCATTTGCATATAACTGAACTCTATCACTCATTTCTTTACTGGCTGCATTTGTAAATGTAAGTAATGCAATTTTACTTGGGTCAACATTATGATTTTTAATTAAATTTAAAATACGTAATGATACTACTGTTGTTTTACCACTTCCAGCTCCGGCATTTATAAGCATATTTCCTTCAAAATGATTAACAGCTTGTTTTTGTGCAAATGTTAATTTAATATCATCAGCACTTTTACTATATTCTGCTACATTTTCTACCATAGGTGGTTCAATATAATGACAAGCTGTATTACATCCACATCCTGCACATCCATTACCACTACAAGTATATGAATTTTCTAAATCTTGTTCTCTCTTTTTCTCAAAGAAATTCATAAAACTGCTGTCTACTAATGTTGTAAATGTTTTATCACTTTCTTCATTAAAATAATCAGCATTTCTTAATCTTTCTTGCTTCGGAGAACCTTTACCATAATAAGGGTCTGATAAATGGTCATATTCAACAATTATTTGTTTATTACATTCTGCATCTGTATAAGGATGTGGTTTACCTTCTTTATCTGCTTGTAAATTAGCTTCTTTTCTTTCATCTAAAATCTTCTTACCTAACATTGCAAGAGCATATGTTTCATACTGCTCATCTTCACGTATTGGCTTTAATTCACCTGTACTATCTACTTGTCCTTTTGGTAAGGCTTTATCTCCTTTAACCTTTACAATATTGATAGCATATTGATTTTCAGTATAATAAGAAGCTTTAACATTTATATCTTCATTTAATATTGGTAAATGTACAATGTTATCCTGGTTGCAAAGAAATGTCTTATCTCTACGGTCCCCATTAACAAAACGTTCTATATCTTTATGAGCTATACCCATTATTACATTTTGCTGTTTAGCATTTTCCCATTTATAACCAGATATTAAACATGTTGCATTTAATTCCTCTATAATATTAGGAATATCTTCACCTTGTAATAATCTAAGGACTATTTCTTCTTTTGCATGTTCTAATATTTTACTTGGTATTGGATGTGATAAATCTAAATCTTTTCTATAATTACTACATCCATGTTGTATTGTTAATTCTTCTGATGTTCTCATTTTTTATTCCTTTATAATTTTAGAATAGTTCTATTTTTTAATAATCTTCTATATAATTAGTATCGTATTTTATACTGTTTTTCTATTATTTTAAAAAAAATTATTTCATTAAAAAATAAGGAATCTCACATTATAGTGTTATTCCTTATTTCATATATTAAGCTCTTATATATTCATCATTTGATTGCATTTTATCGTACCCTATTTCATCTTGAAAACGGTCTGTTATATTCTCACCTTTTTTATTTAAAATTGTCATATCTTCTATTAGTGATGTAGAAAATATTTGTCCTGCTTTTGAACCATTTTCAGGAATATCTTTTATAGTAAACATTAGTGGAGCATATTGTCCCATAAAACTAAAAAAAGGTGTCTCAATTTTTATTGGTAAAGGAAAAGCTCCACCTTGTAATATACAAGTATTAATATCATCTGTTGGTGTTATACTGTAACAGCTATTGGCTGTATTTACCTCTAATTTACCAAAAGAATACATTTTATTATTAATCTCTTCAATCATATTTTCCGGTACATTTTTATATATTTCTTTTATCCATGATGTATTAAAAGAAACACCTGCATATTTGCCATTTAAACCGCAATCAATTGTATCAAATCTCATTCCGTATGGTGGAACTTTATTATAATCATCAAAATTTGGCGTTTTAATGTATAACGGCATTTCTAACTTTCCACCAGTCAAAATACATACATTCGGATTATATGTTGACTTAACTTCATAAGTGCTATTTTGTGTACATATTAAACTTTTCATATTATTATTTTCCTATTATATATCAATAAATACATTCTTCTATAGCATTTATTAAATATTTATCTATATCTGCATTTTCTATTTCTGTTTCATCATCTGGTATGAAAGCTAATATAGAGAATTTATTTAATGGAAAAAATCTTTTTTCAAATAAAATACAATCTTCATCAGAAATATTTATTTGATGTGGTATATTTTTATAATTAAATGTAATCATCATTTATTATTTCCCCCATAAACTATTTTTGATTTAATATCTCGTTTATAAATTGCACCAACATTAACGCTTCGACTATCTAAACTAACTTCTCTATTATCTCCCATTACAAAATATTGATTTTTTCCTAATGTTATTGGATATGTAATAGACTCATCAGCTTTTAAAGGAGTACCACCTTCATTTTCATAATAGATATTATCTATATAAATCTTATTATCTTTTATATCTATTGTTTCCCCTGGCATTCCAATTATTCTTTTAATTAAACATTCATTTAAACCTTTAGAATAAGCAACAACTACATCATCTCTTTTTAACTCATCCGTATCACTTATTCCTAAGTATAAATCTCCTGTTTTATATGTTGGTTCCATACTTTCACCAATAATTAAACCAATTTTTATTGGTAATATTGTAAATAGAATGATACATATAATAACTAACATTACAAAAATTACTTTTTGCCATTTTATTGATGACTGATAAATATTATATATATCTTGATTATTTTGTTTATTATTCATTTATTTTTTACCTCAATATTTTACCTCTGTTATCTTTCTAAATTTGCTTCTTCTAAAAGACTATTCATCTGATATTCAGTTGAATCATATACACTGATAAAATATTCTGATTCTGATTTAGATGATTGTAAAAAATCCTGATAATTTTCCTTTAAATTAACATTTACTTTTAAATTATTATTTTCATCTTCTACAATTAAATCATCAATATTTTTATCATTAAGCTTAACTGTATATACTCCATCATCTAAAAAATTAATTAAATTATGTCTAAAAATAAATTCTTGTGGACTCATAATTTTGCCTTTCATAAGTACCAAGTATTAAAAACTTGGTACTGGATTATCTACATTAGTTATTGCTTGTTCTCTTTCCTGCTCATGAAAAATATCTTCTACTTCCACTTCTGGGTCAGTAGACCAAATATTATGTCCATCATATGAATATGTAAGCTGACCAGCTTTTACATCTAAGTCTACTCCACAACCTCTTTTTAAATCGCCAACTTCAGTAATACTTAATGCTCTATAATCAATATATTCAGGACTTAAATATTTAAATCTTTCAGGATGAAATTTAGTTTCAAGATTTGATACATCAACTCTATGCTTTCCTGTTGTATTCATATTTGGTATTTCTGGTGTTTTCATTATTTATTTTCTCCTATTTTTATAAGGAATTTCCTTATTATTTTTTATTATATAGACCTTTATATGTTAAACCATATTATATCTTATATATTAAGTATCGTATTTTATAAGTATTTTCGACTATTATATTTAAAATTTATAATAAAAAAGATTAATATACTAATTCTAGTACATTAACCTTTCATATTTTAACCTATTGAAAATCCACAAATATGCTTAAGCTCATCAGGAACATCAATAGGCTCATAACTATCTTTTCCTTTATTATATTTAAACCAATATGATGTAACACTTGGATTATACAATCCTTCAGAAACCTTTTCTATTACTGCATAATCATAAACAGTTTCATTTATATCACAAGCATTGCTAGTCACAGCTTCTATCGCTACAGCTAAATCGGTATAATAACCTACTATATTAGTAGAACCAAAATTAGGCCATCCTTTTTTATCACTTTCTATTTTTTCAAGCATTGTTATTGTATATATAACTTGACTATTCTCATTCTTAGTATCAGCACTATCCATATATCTTACATTATAAATAATATCCAATATAGTGCCATAATTAACAGGTGTTTTATTATCAGATATATCCTTTTTTAAATCATATAACATTTGTAAAACATCCGTTTTTCTGATTAAATCATTATCCATATATGTTTTCCCCTTATCTATTTTATTATCTTTAGAAAACAATTTAATTGTTTTATCATCAATTATCTGAAATTCAATTATATCATTTGGTTTGATATTACAATGTTCTCTTAACTGTTTTGGTATAACTATTCTACCAACATCATCAATTTCTCTTATCACACTGAATTTATTCATTTATATTTACCTCATTCTTTCAAATAAGGTTTATTATAATATAAATTATTCGTGTGTGATACTGACAAATTTTGCCATTATACTAGGTATTGTAAAATGTGGTAAATCTTTATATTTTTCTAATAATTCATCCCTATGAAGCATTCTGCAATACCCTTCATCTGTTACAACGGTTTCAGATGCTAAATCATATATTTTACCACATTCAGTACAATATTTAACTTTATAGACTGAATTATATTTATCATTAATAATAACAATTCCCTTACCATAAGTATGTTTATGTTTAGATTTTGATTTAGCTTTTGAAACATTAGATTTAGTATGTTTCTTATATTTTCCAATCTCATCTATATTATCCATAAATATATCTCCAATCTTTTATATCTTTATAAGATTATTATATCATATACATATTATAATTCGTGTAGCATTAAGCTACTAAATTACCAATTAAATCAAATGATTTAGTAGCATATTTTTCTAATATATTCCATCTAATAATTAAATTAATAGGTTTTTCTGGAATATTATAAGATTTACATAACCAAAAAGGAGTATTTTTAAATCTAATATATTTATTACCATTAGATTTAATATCACCATAAAAATCATTATATTCCATTAAATCACTAAGTCTTTCTATATAATATATATCATAACCATAATCATCTAATAAGTTATAAATATCATCTTTTGAAATTAATAATAATTTTGTATTTAAAGGATTATTAATACTACCTTTTTCAATATAACTAATTAAATAAAAATCAGTTTTATTATTATCTAAAAACCAACCTTTTTTATATATATTAGTAAAATTTAAATTTTTATCTCTACTTAGAAATTTTAATTCAAAACATTGAGTTGTATATTTGGTAATAGGTATATTAATTTTAGTAACTTGTAATTTTTCATCTATATTAAATTTTTTATTATTATTTTCTAATATAATATCAATACCATTTATTTGATTATCAATATCTTTTATATCTATATAATTATCAAATTTATTATAAAAATTATCTTTTAAATAATTATGAAATTTATTTTCTATTATTATATCTTTATTTCTAGTACTATTATTATTCATATATTTTATTATCTCTTATATCTTTATATATATTATATATGTCATAGTGAAAACAAAACTGTATTATTTTTGTATTGGTATTATTTTTATATAGCAATATACACTATGACAATATAGCTATCTTATTGTTATATATTATATTTATTCACAATACACTATTTAAAAATCAATATTGTTGTAATCAATACTGTGTTATTTTTATTTATACGGTATTGTGAAAATAAATCATTTTTTATGAAAAATATTACAATTTTTTCTTGACATATTACTATTTATGAAATATCATCCAGAAAAGGAATTGAAACGGCTTCAGGGCGTACTTTCCCTATGAAACATAGGAAAGAGATACGTCCTGAAAATAAGAAAATACAAAAACATCCGTCAAAGTCTGTTTGTATCCGTATTCTTGTGTCATGTACTATATTTAATACCACTCTTAATTATGTATATAAAAAATATGTTTAATCAAAAATATTTTATATGTATTAAATATACCTATCTACCAAGCTATCCATTGTCCTCAACTTGTTAGCCGTTTCCGGCAATTGATAGGCTCCCTGATGCCTTAACAACTATAGACATCACAAATTTCCCATTCCATGTTCTACTTTTAACCTTTTCAAGTGCCTCAGTAGTCTCTCTACTTTCACTTTTATTCTATAATATAGAACTTAGGCTTATTGAGGTCTTGCAACATATTCAACCCCTTACGTTATTTCTCATATGACACTTAGGCTATAAGAAAGCCGACTAGACTCTTTGAATTAGGCCCTAGTAACCTTGATTTTTATACAGCGCATCCTAGCTGTACTACTATATACTAAAATTATAAAAATTAGTTGTAATAATATATAATAGTTTCCTTGACCTATATCTCCCGACATTGGCTTTATGCAAGGCAACATTTAAACAAATAATTTTAAGAAGTAATCTTCTTATGTATAATTAGTATCTAAATGAGAAACATTTTTCGGACACTTATTTTGAATTTTTTTCATTTTTGTGCATAATGCATAAATAATAAAAGATAAACATACAATATTTTTATTAAGCAAAATAAAAATATTGTTGATTTATGTAATAAAAAAATATACTTTTACATATTCTATTGTTATACAATTAAGAAAGGAGGAATATTTTATGGAAATAATTGTTTGGAGTTCTGTTTTATTGTACGCAGGAATTTATACTGCTGCGGATGTAAAAGAACGTATCAGTAATGTATTTAATTAAAATACATAAAAGATAAGGACTGTAATATTACAGTCCTTTTTTTTGTAGAATAATATATAAAAATAAAGGATATAGCTATTAACTATACCCTTTATCTTATATGTTATACACCGCTTCTATAATGAACATCTTGATATTCAGTATCTTTAATATTGTATATATTATAAATACCTGTTTCTTGTGTTCCTTTATATCCGGTAGCTGTATATTTATTATTTAATAAATCTTTGTATTTAGTTGTTCCATCATCATGTTTTGTAGTATCAGGAGTTGATAAATGCTGTAATACATATGGTGGTATTCTAACTATTTGATTATCAACACTTGCTAATGGAGCTTTTCCATTGCTATCTCTACCTATTTCATGGCTTCTATTCATACGATTATCAGCACTTAATAGATTATTTGCAATTTCATTTTCCATTTCTGTATTGATTTCTCTATAGTCTAAGTCATAACGTTCTACATATCCATATGTCCATGTAGTTGTTATTCCTGTTTCACCTACACCAAAATCTTTACTTCCTTCTACTGTGACATATTGACTATAAATACATTCATTTATTTCATCTATTACTATGCCTTCAATTGGCTTATCCGGTATAACAATAGGTTTATCTTGTGGTATATCAACACTTGGTCGTGTAAATATATCATTTCTCTTTGTTGTATTACCTTGAGCATCTGTACAATATACATATATGCCTAATTTAGAGGCATTAGGGAACTCTTTATAAAGATTTACCTTAAATGTATATGTTCCGCTATATGGATAATACTTTCCATCATATCTAAAATCATATTTGGTATTTGTACCGTAACTTATATTATTTGTAATATCATATGTCTTTTGAACAGTAGTATTATTTTTATCATATACAAGTACAGATACATTTTTTATACCACTAGCATCTTTATTAGCATTATTTTCATCAATCTTAATCTTAAGGTTTGTATATAACTCACCATTATAAGCACCAGATTGAGATGTTAATGTTAATTGACCACTATTTACTTTAGATAATAATGTTTCTTGTTCTGCTGTAACTTCTTTTATATCAGGTACAGTAATGTCTTTCCATTGTGCATAAAGTGTAACATCATGTGATTTACCATCTAATAATACATCTTTTCCTAAATTATCAATGAAGAATTTATTTCCTATCATCTGATTGTTATTATAAGCTGTACCTTTACCATTATTAATTGTATTCCAATTAATATAGTTCCATCCAGCTCTTATATAGCCATTAGGTGTTAATGCCTTATTATTAGTATCACTATTACTCCATTTATATACTAATGTATCTGTTTTACCAGCACTATTTCTATTTCCATTAAATATTACTCTATATGTATTTAATGTCCATTTAGCATTTAATGTTGTATTTTGTAAGAAGTAATTTGTCTTTACTTTTATTGCACCATTGCTATCTATTATAATATTTCTATTATCAGTATAACCATTAAAAGCATTACCTATCTTATGTGGGATAGTAATTGATGTTATCTGTTTTGTACAAGCTTTATCACTATAGAAACCTATATCATATTTCTCATATATTACAGTTGTTACTGTACTTCCAGTATATCCCTCTAATTTACTATCTAATTTAATTTCATAGATATTAGCACTCCAATGAGCATATAATGTCTGATTATTTAATTCTCTAAAGATATTATTAGCTTTAATTTGTGTTCCACCACTAGGAGCTGTAAACCATCCATTGAATGTCCAACCTCTAAGTGTTGGAGCAGGTAACTCATCATATGGACTATCATAAGTTACAGTTTTACTTGTTATTGTACCATTAGCTATATTACTTGAAGCATTGCTAGGCTTATTATAGTTAAATGTCAATATATACTTATTTGCTGCCCAATGTGCTGTATAAGCTTTATTACCAATACTACCATGAGTAATACTTACATCTAATTGATTTTTATTACCATTACTTCCAGTCCATCCTAAAAATGTAT